>Ga0075430_100000157_pt1 | contig 44474 bp, 40 predicted proteins | sample RhiMetdeltSRZDD4_FD_75294 | JGI IMG/M metagenome (GOLD analysis project Ga0075430, IMG submission 75294) | Populus rhizosphere microbial communities from Tennessee, USA - Rhizosphere MetaG P. deltoides SRZDD4 | ecosystem: Host-associated > Plants > Roots > Rhizosphere > Soil | place: USA... | reverse complement strand
ATCTTCCGCGGGACCCCCGGGATGATCCTGCTGCTGACGGTAGCCGGCGTGGGGGGCCTCACGATCGCCGGTGCGGTGATCTGGTTCCTCCAGTCGATGATCTCGGCCGCGGTGATGGTGGTCCTCGCCGGCGGCATGGTGGTCGGCGGCGCGGCCTCCAAGAAACTGCATGGGAATGCCGCCGGCGACGCCAACCGGATGATGCTGGGGCTGGCCGCCCTGGTGGCGCTCTACGCCCTGGTCTGGACCTATCTGCCGCCGCCCCCGCCGACCGCCCCCATCCCGCCGGGGACGGATCCCACGGTCCCCACCCCAAAATAGCGTCCCCGGTAGACTTCCTGCGGCCTTTCTGGTAATTGCGCGCCCCAGTAAAGGTGCTTCGCGGGCCTTGCCCGCGCCACCGCACCAGGAAATCAACCCGCTTGAACTGAAAGGGCACGCTGCGTGCAAGTTCTCGTCCGTGACAACAACGTCGACCAGGCCCTCAAGGCGCTCAAGAAAAAGATGCAGCGTGAGGGCATCTTCCGCGAGATGAAGCTCCGCGGCCACTACGAGAAGCCCTCCGAAAAGAAGGCCCGCGAACGGGCGGAAGCGATCCGCCGGGCCCGCAAGCTTGCCCGCAAGCGCCTCCAGCGCGAAGGCCTGCTGCCGATGAAGCCGAAGGTGGTTCCGGGTGCTGCCGGCGCCGGTGGCCGCGGCGCGCCGCGCCGGCCGAGCTTCTGATCGGTCTCACGAGTTTCGGATTTTGACGCGCGGGCCCTTACGGCCCGCGCTGTCGTTTTGGGCTTTGCATGACGGCCCGTTGACGCCGCAAAACAACGCCGTCAGCGTTATGGGCGTAATCGAACGGCGCCGCGGCTACGTCGGGAGCAAACGTGCCTGCAGAACTCGTTGCAGAGCAGACGATCACCGTAGGCGAGCCGATCATCATCGACGCACCCTCCCCGGGCGCCAGCTACGGGATTGTCTTCGAGGATGACGGGAGGACCGGCTATCTGTATGCGCTGGATTTAGCCCGGGACGACAACCAGATCGTCGACGCGCTGCACATCTACAACGTCGCCGACGTCGTGGACCGCGATCGCCCGTCGCAAGTCCAACTAGGATGGTCCCGCGACGGGCTAAAAGCGCTCCTCATCATCAACGGCTATCCGCATGCCGCCTTCGACTTTGCAGCGCGCCGCGGCTATTGCCGTACCGGCTTCCCACCGCCCGGCCCAACATGGAGCGCGGCAGGCCACGGATGGGATGACAATGCCCTTCGGCTGTTTGACTAGCGCGCCCGAGTATCAGTTGAATTTCTCGGCCACGAATTTCCGCGCCTCCGCCACTGCGCCAAGCGCCCCCAGATTCTCATGTCCACCGCCGGCGAGGCGGACGAAACGCTTGGGCGACGTGATCAGCTTGTAGAGCTGTTCACCGGACGCGATCGGCACGACCTCGTCGCGGTCACCATGCAGCACCAGCACCGGCGCCGTCACCTTGGCGACGTGCAGATCGGAGCGGTACTGATCCTTCATCAGCCAGCGCACCGGCACATACGGATAGACACCGCCAGCGATCGCGACCGCCGACAGGAACGGCGCCTCGAGAACGACGCGCGCCACCGGACGCTCGGCGGCAAGCGCCATCGCAACGCCGGTGCCGAGCGACTCGCCCCACAGCACGATGCGCTCGGCGCCGTAGCGTTTCACGGTGAAGTCATAGGCAGCGCGTGCGTCGGCGATGAGGCCGGCTTCGCTCGGGCGCCCGGTCGAGCCGGCATAACCGCGATAGCTCAGCGCCACGAGCCCCTCGCCTTGCGCGGTCAATTCACGGAAGCGGTCGACGCGGTAACGCAGCGCCCCGCCGTTGCCGTGCAAGTAGAGCCACACCGGGCCGTCGCCCTTCGGCGGGATGTGCCAGACGATCACGCGCGCGCCATCGGGCGTGTCGAGCGTCACTTCCTCGGCCTCCGCCAGGCCCGCGTCGGCCGGCGCTGTGCGCAAGGTCTCCGGGAAATACATCAGCCCGCGCTGGGTCACGTACATCAGCGCCACCAGCGCCAGGTAGCCGGTGGTGAAGAAGACCAGCAGCCATTTCCACGAGGGCATGCGACGTCCTGGTTCCGAGCTTGGTCCCGAAGCTGGACCCGATCCTGGACCCAATTCGTGACTCGATTCTTGACCCGATTCTTGACCCGATTCTTGCCCAAGCTGCGAGGCGAGCCCGGCGCCGGCCGGGAACCCGCTCCCGGGCACGGGCGTTGGCTTATTGGTTCCGGCTTCTGAAGAGGAAGATGCCATGGCGACGATGGTAAAGGGAACGGACGACCAGCTGACACATGCCCTGGGCGCAAGCGTAGTCCAGATCTGGAGCTACCTGCCGCCAGACGTCCAGCATGAACTGTTCGAGGAGGCGACCACCTGCCTCGGCGAGCGGATGCGGCATCAACTCGCCCTGTTCCTGCACGAACGCCACGTCCGCACCGACTTTCGCACGCGCGGCATCCTGGAGCCGGACAGCCTCGGCGGTTAAAACCCTTTCGCGACGCCTTCATGACGGAGCCCGGCCTCGGCCGAGCCCGTAAGCGGCGGATTTCGGCCCGATTTCTCCTCTCAAAAAAAATCTGAAAAAATCTTGCGAGCCCTGTCGATCCGGGTGGCTGCCGTTCGTCGTGACGGTATAGCCCGGCGATGCTTCGCTGAGCCCGCAACAGCAGGGGAGACACGACGATGCGTTTCATGATCCTGGTCAAAGCCAACAAGGAATCCGAAGCTGGCGTGATGCCGTCGGAAGAGACGTTCAAGACCATGGCCGACTACCATGAGCAGCTGGCCAAGGCCGGCGTTCTGCTCGAAGGCAACGGACTGCAACCGTCGTCGAAGGCTTGGCGGTTCACCTGGTCGGGCGGCAAGAAAAGCTTCACCGACGGGCCGTTCACCGAGGTGAAGGAGCTGGTGGCCGGCTACACCATCATCCAGGTGAAATCGAAGGAAGAGGCGCTTGAGTGGACCAAGCGTTTCCCCAATCCGGGGCTCGTCGACGGCGAGATCGAAGTCCGCCAGATGTTCGAGCTGGAAGACTTCACCCAGAGCGACTCCATCGAGCGCTTCCGCGAGATGGAAGTCGGCGTGAAGAAGTAGCGCGCCAACGGAATCGTGCGGCGTGTCGATTTGCCGACTGTCGTTCAACCAGACAGCAGAAAATCAGGAGAGACCTATGCGTATTCTGGGATTGATGCGAGCCACCAAGGAATCCGAAGCGGGCGCGCCGCCGGACAAGGACCTCATGGAACGCATGGGCGTGTTCATGGGCGAGGTCATGGCGGCGGGTGTGTTGCTCGCCACCGACGGACTGCACCCGAGCGCGAAGGGCAAGCGGGTGAAAGTGGACAACGGCAAGGTGACGATCACCGATGGCCCGTTCACCGAGTCGAAGGAGTTGGTCGCCTCCTACGCGCTGTTCCAGGTCAAGACCATGGACGAGGCGGTGATGTGGACGCGGCGCTTCCTGGAAGTGCTGGGAACGGGCGAATGCGAGCTCCGCCCGATCTTCGACCCCTCGGATTTCGAGCCCGGCGTCTTCCCGGAAGAGCAGGCCGAACGCGAAGCGGCCTGGCGCAAGGACATGGATGAGCGGTTGGCGAAATCGTAGTTCGCGTTGACCGGGGCGCCAGCGGCCGCAGCCACCGTCATGCGCGGCGAAGACCCGCGCATCCATCTGCTTCGCAAGAGGATGGATCGCCGGGTCAAGCCCGGCGATGACAACGAATACACTGGCGTGCCTGCACTTCGAAGATCGTGTATCGGTAGCCGCGATGGCTTCCGATACACCCCTCACCGACAGCCGTGTCACCGACATCCATGGCGCGATCGACGCCGTCTGGCGGATCGAGCAGGCGAAGCTGATCGCCGGCTTGGCCCGGATGGTGCGCGACGTCGCGCTCGCCGAAGAGCTGGCGCAGGACGCGCTGGTGGCCGCGCTCGAGCAGTGGCCCGCATCGGGCATTCCGGACAAACCCGGCGCCTGGCTGATGACCACTGCCAAACGCCGCGCCATCGACCGGCTGCGCCGGCACAAGCTCGCGGAACGCAAGCACGAAGAGATCGGCCGCGACCTCGACAGCGAGCAGGAATCCGCGCTTGAACACATCGACGACGCGCTCGACGACGACATCGGCGACGACCTGCTGCGCCTGATGTTCACCGCATGTCATCCGGTGCTCTCGACCGAGGCGCGGGTTGCGCTCACGCTGCGGCTGATCGGCGGCCTCACCACCGACGAGATCGCGCGCGCCTTCCTGGCGCCGGAACCGACCATCGCGCAGCGCCTGGTCCGCGCCAAACGGACACTGACCGAGCAACGTATTGCGTTCGAGGTACCGCGCGGCGCCGATCGCGACGAGCGCCTCTCATCGGTGCTCGAAGTGCTCTATCTGGTGTTCAACGAAGGCTACACCGCCACCGCCGGCGACGACTGGATGCGACCGCAGCTCTGCCAGGACGCGATGCGCCTCGGCCGCATCCTCGCCGGCCTCGCGCCCAGCGAGCCGGAGGTGCACGGCCTGGTCGCGCTGATGGAGATCCAGGCGTCGCGCTTCGCCGCACGGACCGACCCATCAGGCGAGCCGGTGCTGCTGCTCGAGCAGAACCGCGCGCGCTGGGACCAGCTTCTTATCCGCCGTGGCCTCGCCGCACTGGAGCAGGCGGAAACGCAGGCACGGGCGCAGAACCGGCCGCAAGGCACTTACGCCTTGCAGGCCGCGATCGCCGCTTGTCATGCGCGGGCGCGCACGGCGGCGGAAACCGACTGGCTGCGGATCGTCGGCCTCTACGGAGCGCTCGCCGAGCTTGCGCCCTCTCCGATCGTCGATCTCAATCGCGCGGTCGCGCTGTCGTTTGCGTTCGGTCCGGAGGCTGGGCTCACACTCGTCGACGCGATCGGCAAAGAGCCCGCGCTCAAGAACTATCACCTGCTACCCGGCGTGCGCGGCGACCTCTTGGTCAAGCTCGGCCGACATCAGGAAGCGCGCGCGGAGTTCGAGCGCGCCGCGTCACTGACGCGCAACGAGCGCGAACGCGCCTTGCTGCTGAAACGGGCAGCGGAGTGCGAGAAGAACGCGGTTGCGGAGCCGTAGCCCATCCCGGAACTCCGCTCTATCCGTTGTCATCGCCGGGCTTGACCCGGCGATCCATCTTCTTGCGAAATGGATGGATGCACGGGTCAAGCCCGCGCATGACTGGAGAGATATCAATCACGCCTGCCTACCGTCGCCCCCGAGGCCGCTCACACCGTTTGACGCGCCTTCAGGAAGGTGCGCGCCCGGTTGATTGTCCTGGCTTTCAGGTCCGCGGGTTCCTTCCAGGGAAACACCGTGATCTCGGCATTCGGCGCGAGCGACGCGATATCGATCGATACCTGATGCGGATGCGCCGCGGAGTCGTCCGGCATGACCAACATCGGCGTCTGGCACGAACGCGCGAAGTCGCGCGACACGCTGTACACGAAGTCTGGCCTGACGCGGTAGAGATTGCGCAGGTATTTCTCGATGGTGTCCGCCGATACATCGGGCCGTCGCGCGCGAAACTCCTTGGCCCAGACATTCATGCCGGAATTGTACATCACGTCCGGATTTTCCGGCCGGTGTCCGACCGGTTGACACAGCACGGCCGCAACGACGCGCTGCGGCGCCCGCTCCATGAGCTTGAGCGCGAACGGACCACCGATGCAGTAGCCCATGTAGAAGAACTGGCGGATGCCGAGGTGGTCCATCAGTCCCAATTGATCGTCCGCGAAAGCGTTCCACGGGTCGTCGACCGGGACCGGACCCGTGGACTCGCCGCCCTCGGCGTTACGCTGGTCCATCGTGATGCAGCGGAAGTCGTTCTTGAAAACCTCCATCGCATCGAACACCGCGTTGGGCCAATTGCTGATGCGAGAATTCAAGCCCCCACCCGGGGTGACGAGCAGTGGAAAGCCGGAGCCGATCTCCTGATAACGGATGCGGACATTGCCTCTCTCGTAGAACGACGTGGTGCCGCCTGCTGGCCCTGCCTGCTGAGCAAACACCTGCGGCACTGCGGCCGTCGCCGCCACCGCGGCGCCCGTTGCCAGGATTGTGCGTCTGTTCGAATCCATGATCGATGCCCTCCCACGACTGATGTCATCGTCCGGGCATGCGGCTCACCACGTGCTGAGGCTGCTGCCCGGTTGCGCCGGACATTCTAACACGCGCTCGGTCGACGCTTAAGGACCGAATGCCGTCATGCGATCCCGAGGAGACTTCTCAACCCGCACGCGGCAGATCACGAGCGGCTTGATATATCCGCCGGTCGCCGCAGTCCGAGATTTTCGCGCAATGTCTTGCCTTCGTACTCGGTATGGAAAAGACCGCGGCGCTGGAGTTCCGGCACGAGCTTGTCGACCAGCCCGTTGACGGCGCCGGGCATATCGCTGGGCAGAATATTGAACCCATCGGCGGCGCCTTCGAGGAACCAGGCCTCAAGCTCGTCCGCGACCTGCTTCACCGAACCGATCAGCGTCCAGTGATGCTTGGCGGCGGCCGAGCGCATCGCCATCTGCCGCAGGGTCAGTCCCTCGCGGCGCGCAATGGCGATGTAGCTTTCGACCGCGCTCACGCGCGCGTTGTTGACGGGGATGTCGGGAAGTGGTGCATCGAGGTCGAATTTTTGCAGGTCGACGCCGCCGAGATTGGCCGAGAGCCGCTGCATCGCAACGCGCAGCGGAATCAGCGAATTCAGCTTGTCATATTTTTCCTGCGCCTCGCTCTCGGTTTCGCCCATGAACAGCAGCGCCCCCGGCAACACCAGCATGTCGTCCGGCGAACGGCCGTAGCGATCGCAGCGGCTCTTGACGTTGTCGTAGAACGACTTGCCGCCTTTGAGGCTGGATTGCGACGTGAATACGATGTCGGCGGTGCGTGCAGAAATGTTCATGCCGGGTTCCGATGAACCGGCTTGGATCATCACCGGATGGCCTTGCGGCGAACGCGGAACAGCTGAGGGGCCGCGAACGGTGAAGTGCTTACCCCGGTGGTTCAGGAGGTGAACCTTCTCCGGCCGCATATACGTGCCCGACTCCTTGTCGCGCGGAAAGGCGTCGTCGTCGTAGCTATCCCAAATTCCGCGCACGACATCGACGAACTCTTCAGCGCGTTCGTAACGCTCGGAATGCGGCGCATGGGATTCGCGGCTGAATTGCAGCGCGTCGTCCTTGTTGCTGCCGGTCACGATGTTCCAGCCGGCGCGCCCGCCGGAAATATGGTCGAGCGAGGCCATGGTGCGCGCCAGATTGTACGGCTCCAGGTAAGTCGTCGTCATGGTGGCCGCGAGGCCAAGGTTTTTCGTAACCACGGAGACGGCGGAAAGGATCGGGATCGGATCCATGCGATCGATCCGCGCGGTCAAACTCAACGTTTCGAGATCGTCGGTGCCGGGCGGGCTCGCCGCGTCGGCGATAAACAGCATGTGAAGCTTGCCGCGCTCAATCGTTTGCGCCGCCTCGAACCAACGCTGAATGTTCTGCCCGCCGTCGTTTGTCGAAGAAGGAAGACGCCAGCCGGCCATGTGATAATTGCCGTCGCCCGTGAGAAACAGGGAGAGCTTCATCTGGCGTTCGGACTTCTTACGGGTATTCATGTTGAGTTCCAGATCGTTCTGCGTCCGCCAACCACGGACGACGATTGTTGATCACCAAGTCACGGATTTTTCGACGCTGCTCAATGCTCCCACCGGCGAAACGCGGGACTAGAACACCGGATCAGGGGCGCAAGCCAAGCTTGCCGATGACCTCCCGCCAACGGCCGACATCGGTCTTGAGCCGCTCAGACATCTCCTCGGGCGTACTGGCCGCCGCTTCCATACCAAGGTCCCGAAAACGCTCTTGCAGCTCAGGCAGCTTCAGGACCGCAACGATCTCGCTGTTGAGCTTGTCAACGATCGCTCGGGGCGTCGCCGCCGGCGCAGCGATGCCGTTCCAGGAGGTCACGACGTAGCTCGGCCATCCGCTTTCCACCACCGTCGGCGTATCAGGCGTCAGCGGGCTGCGCTTTTGGCCGGCCGACGCGATAACCTTGATCTGATTTCCGGCGATTGCCGATGCGAAGGCGGCGAGATAGTCGAACGAAACATCGATATCCCCCCGCGCCAGCGCAGTGACGAGTTCAGGCGACGTTTTGTAGGGCACGACGGACGCTTTGCTGCCGATGAGGGCCTTGAACATTTCCGCCGACAGGTTCTGCGTGCTTCCGGCGGAAATCGTGCCGAAGTTGAGTTTGCCTGGATTGGCACGATCGATCTCGACGAGCCGCTGGATGGAGCTGATCTCGCCCGACGCCTTGGTTGCGAGCAAAATGTCGAACTGAGCCAAGGTCGAAATCGGCGCGAAGTCCTTCAAGACGTCATACGGGAGCGACGCAAAGAGCGACGTGCTGAGAGCATAGCTGTTGCCGACTTGCAGCAAGGAGTAGCCGTCAGGCGTGGCCGACTTCCCGGCCATGGCCGACTGGATGCCGCCGGCGCCCGGGCGATTGTCGATCGCGAACTGAATGCCAGTGCGCTCGGTGATTTTGCTGGTGACCAGGCGAAACGTGATATCGCCAATTCCTCCGGGGCCGAATGGAAGGAAGACGCGGATTGGCTTCGCGGGATATTGCGCAGAAGCTGGGAAGGACGCGACGCATACCAACGCTGCGAGCATGGCCACGGCAACGGGACGCAACGAAAAGAAACAGATCGAACGCATCGATTTCCGCCCTTATTTCCTCGTCGACTTCTTCATTCCGTCTTTCGACGCAAATCTTCTAGTGCACCGCGGCCGTGTCGTAAATCCGCTTTGGGAGCGGAACCATGCGCCGCCATAAAAACCATCGTCGCGGCCCTTCCGCCCGCTCCCGAAGCTGATGTAGCATTTTATCCCCGATGCCCCTGGGATGAGGCGAAGATCCCATCACTGCGGACGGGCAGCGTCGATATCGGCCGCAAGCGTCGCAGCGTCGTGATCCGCCTAGTCAGCGCGCAACCGTGCATTGCGCCGCTACGATGGGAAAGCTCATGAAACTTCCTCGCCGACAATTCCTGCGTCTGGCCGCTGCGCTTCCGGCGCTGCCGCGCATTGCCCTCGCGCAAGCGTTCCCGTCGCGTCCCATCACCATGGTGGTGCCGGTGCCGGCCGGCGGCGCGATGGATACCAACGCGCGCGTCGTCGCCGAGGGAATGCGCATGGTGCTCGGCCAGCCGGTCGTGGTCGAGAACGTGACCGGCGCCTCGGGCACGATCGGGGCCGGCCGGGTCGCGCGCGCGACGCCGGACGGCTACACGATCATCTACGGCGCTAACGTCACGCACGTGCTCAACGCCGCGGTCTACAAGCTCAGCTATGACGTCGTCGCCGATTTCGAGCCGATCGCCCTGATCGGCAACACGCCGTGGCTGGTCGCTACGCGGAAGGATTTTCCAGCCGACGATCTGCGCGGCCTGATCGCATGGCTGAAAGCCAACCCCGACAAAGCATCGTCGGGCACCGCCGGGCCCGGCAGCCCGTCGCACATCGGCGGCGTCCTGTTCCAGAACGTCACCGGCACGCGCTTTCAGCTGATTCCGTACAAGGGCACCGCGCCGTCGATCCCGGACCTGGTCTCGGGCAATCTCGATATGGCGATCCTCGATCCGATCACCTCCCTGCCGCAGTTCCGCGGCGGCCACATCAAGATCTTCGCCGCGATGGCGAAGGACCGAACAGCGATGGCCCCGGACATCCCATCGGTGGACGAAGCCGGCGCGCCCGGCGTGTATGTCGAGCCCTGGCAGGCGATGTTCGCGCCGAAAGGCACGCCGAAGGATGTGATCGCGAAACTCAACGGCGCCGTCGTCAGCGCGCTCGATGATCCGGCGATCCGCAAACGATTCGCCGAACAGAGCTATGTGGTTACGGCCCGCGAGAATCTGACGCCGGAATACCTGGCCAAATTCCACCAAAGCGAAATCGCGAAATGGTGGCCGATCATCAAGGCGGCGGGCATCAAGGCAGAGTGACCCAGGACTCTCTGCGCCGGTGATCGGCCCGCCTGCGCCTAGCGCCGTCCGGTCGCCCTCGCGATCTCATCCGCCCACTTCTCCTCGACCGCCTTGCGGCGCTCGGGACTGGCGGAGGCGACCTCCGGGAATTCGTTGCGCCAGGCCCACGGCCGGCAGGCGTTGACGATCGCGCGGGTGCTCTCCCACGGCGGCTCGCGCAGCATCGGATCGAGCGGCGTCGACCAGGCGCGCTTGATGGTCTCGATATCGACCACCGGATCGCAGCGCGTCGACATCGCCCAGATCACGTCGTCGAGATTGGTCGGGTCGATGTCGCTGTCGACCACGACCACCCAGCGCCCGGCGTAGTTACCGGAGTGGCAGGCGGCGACCAGCATGCCGGCCTGCTGCGCGTGACCGGGATGCATTTGCTCGATCGACACCACGATGAACATGCGGATCGCGCCGGCCTCGTGACACCACACGCCGTTCACGCCGGAAAGGCCCGCGCTCTCGATCTCGTCCCAGATCATGCCGGATTGCACGATGCATTTGGCGAACGAGACATCGGTGGGCGGCCGCATCGGCGACGCCATGGTGAGGATCGGATCGTTGCGATGATAAACGCGCCGCACCCGCACCACAGGCTCGTCGCGCACATGGCTGGCGTAGTAGCCGGTGAACTCGCCGAACGGACCTTCGGCGCGAGTCTCGTCATGGCGGAACTCGCCCTCAAGCACGATCTCCGCATTCGCCGGCATCGGCAGGCCGTAAAGCTCGCTGGCGATCGTCTCGTAGGGACGGCCGCGGTGGCCGCCGGCATAGGCGTATTCGCTGGTGCCGTGCTTGATCTCGTGACTGCCGGCGAGAAACAGCACGGGATCGAGGCCGCAGCAGATCAGCACCGGGCACGGCTTGCCTTGCTTGAAATATTTCTCGCGGATCAGACGGCCGTGCTTTCCTGGCGAAATCCAGACGCCGGCATTCTGCTTGTCGTGCGCGACCGTTCGATAGGTGCCGAGGTTGACCCAGCCGGTGTCGGGATCCTGCATGATGATCACGCAGTAGGTGCCGATGTAGCGTCCGCCGTCCTTCTCATGGATCATCGGCACCGGAAACTTGAACAGATCGACGGCATCGTCGCGGTCGATGTTCTCGAGGATCGGTCCGCTGGTCACTGCGACCGGCGGGATCAGCTTGAAATCACTCTTCATCCGGTCGCGATACGACTTCACGAGCGTGGTCGGATCGTCGCTGTCAGGAAATCCGAACGAGAACGCGACCCGCCGGCAGGAATTGTGCAGGCCCGACACGATGCGCATGCCCGGCGGATAGCCCTTGATGCGATCGAACAGCACCGCCGGCGAACGGCCCGGATTGGAATGCGCGAAGATTTCTGCCAGCACGCCGATCTCGAGGTTCCAGTCAGCACCGTCGATGCGTGCGAGCTGCCCGATGCGGTCGGCGTGATCGACGATGTCGCGCACGTCCGGTAGCCGCTCGTTCGAATCGGGTCGTGCGTTCGTGACATCCGGGTTCAGCATTTCAGACTCCGCTCTCTACCAGCTTCATGGTGAGGAGGCGCCATAAGCGCGCGCTTGCGCGCGTCTTCGACGCGCTAGGGCGCCGTCTCGAACCATGAGGCTGCCCCCATCCTTCGAGACGCGTCCTTCGGACGCTCCTCAGGATGAGGGCAGATCAACGCTCGACCTATCCTTACGGCAGCGCGAACACCACCACCGAGTTGTGGCCGCGCACCGGCGGCGCCATCGACTTCTTGGTGATCGACATCGGGCCCGCCGTGACCGACTGGCCGTCGCCGGTCAGGATCGCGACATACTGCTTGCCGTCCACCGCATAGGTGATCGTCGATGTCATCACGATGCCGCCGACCACGGACTCAAACAGCACCTTGCCGCTGTCGGCATCGAAGGCGCGGAAGCGGCGGTTGGCGTCGCCCCAGAACACCAGATCGCCGTCCGTCACCAGCGCCGAACTCTGGCTCGGTTGCGCCTGCGAGTAGAGTATCTTCATCTCGCCGGTCGCAAGGTCAATCTTCGCCAGGTTCATGAACTTGTTGGGATCGATGCCCGGACGCATGACGCCGACGCGCGGGCCCCAGCCGAGCTTGGCCTTCATGTTCGAGGTCATCGACAGGCACTGATCCTGGAACGGAACGTAGAGCGCGTTCTTCTTCGGATTGTAGGCGATCGACCAGAGGCCGCGCGTATTGTGGTAGCAGCCGAGAACGGTCTGGCCGTCCTTCTTGAACAGCTTGTCGACGTTAATGTGTGTCTGTCCGGTCTCCGGATTGATCTCGCTCATGTTGAAATCGGGCGTGTCATACGGGAATGGATGCGCCCACAGGAACTTGCCGCCGTCGCGCTCAACCACGAACAGCCCGCCGCCCTCGCCGACCGTCACGACAACCTCACGTTCCTGATTGTTCGGCAGGTCGGTGGCGCGCCATTTCACGTGGCGGGCATCGGGATTGACGAGCGTGCGCAGCAGGATGCGCTCCTGGTTGTGGTCGGCATCCCAGTCGTCACCCGGCAGTTCCTGATAGTGCCATTGCAGCTTGCCGGTCGCGATGTCGAGCGCGACGGTCGAGTTGCTGTAGAGATTCGACGGCGCCGTGAACGGTATCGCGTCGTGGCTGCCATGACGGCTCAGCCGGGTGTACGGATCGGGATTGGCGATGCCCCAATAGGTGACCTTGCGCTTCGGATCATACGAGCCCGGCAATCCCCAGGGACTCGCGGCGCGCTTGTCAGTCGGCATGTCCGCCCAGCTGTCGCCGCCCGGTTCGCCCGCCGCCGCGGTGGTGTAGAACTTCCACACCTCCTTGCCGGTGCGCGCGTCATGCGCCGCGATGAAGCAGTAGTTGCGACCAAGATTCTGACACATCCGGTTGGTGAGCACCTTGCCGTCGGCGACCAGAATGCCGCCGGCGGTGATGCCGCCGTCGTCGGTCTTGGTCTCCCAACGGACTTTGCCGGTCTGGGCATCGAGCGCGACGAGGAATCCGTCCGGCGCCGCGAAATAGATCATGTCCTCGTAGATGCCGAGATTCTTGTGACGCGATGCGCGCGGATTGATGTTCTTGGGGTAGTCGCGCTCATATTCCCAGATCAGGTCGCCGTTGGTCGCGTTGATCGCCTGTACGTTGCCGCCGGGCACGTTCATATACATGACGCCGCGATACACGACCGGCGTCGACTCCTGCGTGCCGGCGGGCAGGCCGCGCGTCCACGCCATCCGCATCTGCCCGACATTGCCCTTGTTGATCTGGTTGAGCGGGCTGAAGCGATGCTGATCGAACGTCCGGCTGATCATGAGCCAGTCGGCGGGATCGGGATTCGCCAGCACTTCGTCGGTGACGGGTGGAAAACTGCTGGTCTGCGCCACAGCGTGCGATGCCGCAGCGCTCAGCAATGCGGCCGCAAGGCAGGACAAGAGTCTGGCCATCAATACCTCCCCGTTTTGTATTTTATGTTTTGTGTCTTGTTCGCCCCGGCAATGCGCAATCGCGCCCGCGCGTTGCCGGATACAGAACTAGATCAAATGCCAAACCCACTGACAAGGACATCGCGGCCCGTGACCGATTGCGCGCGTGCAAGGTGTGGCCACCTGATGGAGCATCATCTCTCCGAAACCTGTTCCCCCCTTTCGGGATCGTGCTCTAATAGGCAAAAGCGTTGACGGGGGGCATGGGAATGCGCAGCAGGGTACTTAGCAGCAAGATACTTGGCAGCGGGATACTTGGCAGCGGGATACTTGGCAGCGGGATACTTGCGGGGCTGATGGCGCTCGCGGCGGCGTGCACACACGCATCGGCGCAGGATGCGGCGGCGATCGGCGAAGAGGTCTACGAGCAACACTGCCAGCCTTGCCACGGCGAGAAACTCAGGAGCGCGGGCGCGATGCCGGATCTCCGTGACCTCGGGGCAAACGATCGAGCGAAGTTCGACACGATGGTGATGGAAGGACGCGGCCAGATGCCATCATGGCAAGGCATTGTGAGCCCGTTGGAGCTCGATCAGCTCTGGGCCTATATCCGTAGCCGCGCGCGCTGACGAATCTCAAACGCGAAGCGTCGCGGCCGGACCTTTCGGTCACAAACCGCGACGCTGCAGGGTAACGCGTGTGTCAATGACTGAAGACTAGCGCCGCACCGGACCGGTGTACCACGGGTTCGGCTGGCAGGAGCCGCCGGCGCCGCTCGCCGTCGCACGACACTGCGACATCGAGTAGTACGAACAGTCCCACATACCGGGGCCGGCCACGCCGTCGCGCAGACAATAGGGCCGCGTCGGGTTGCCGGGCTGGGCACTGGCGGTTTCAACACTGACGGTCGCGATCGAAATCGCCGCGGCCGCGAGGGCCAGGGTTCCAAGAATTGCGCGCATGGTATCCTCCAAGGGGGCTCTAGCAGGGGGACTATTGGTTCACGTCATCGGACAATTCCCTGCGTTAGTTTCGCTTGGCCGGATTTGGTTCAACCGGGAAACCACCGCAGGATGACTGTCTTTCACCGGTCTTAGGCCTGCCCGGCCTCGCAAGCTGTGATCGCCGTCACAGTTTTGGCGATTGCGATGGCGCCCCAAAATTGCACACCCGTCCGCCGGCACAGGCGTTTCTCAGACCTCGGTTACCGCCGCCGGCGGCTTCCGGAATCCGATTGCCAATCGGTTGTAGGTGTTCATCAGACCGATCGCGATCGTCAGATCGGCCAGTTCCTTCTCGGAGAACACCGCGGAAGCGGCCTCGAACGCGGCGTCCGGCACCGCCGTATCGGCAACGCGGGTAACAGTTTCAGCCCAGGCCAGCGCTGCGCGTTCCCGTGCGTCGAACAGGCCGCCGGCCTCGCGCCACACCGGGACCAGCGCGATCTTTTCGATGGCGAGTCCACCCTTGATCAGGTCGCGCGTGTGCAAATCGATGCAATAGGCACAGCCATTGATCTGCGAGACACGCAGATAAACCACGTTCACCAATTGACCGGGCAGGCCCGACTGCAGGACGTAGCCGTACACGCCGCCGAGCGCCTTTACGCCGGCCGGAGCAAATTTCATGTAGTCCAAGCGCTCGGTCATCGAAAACTCCTCAGGTTCGATTTGTATCCTTAGATAGTTTGAGACAGTTTGCGCGCGCGATAGGATTCAAACATGATCCTCGAAATCTAGCCAGGCGCGGGACAGCACAAGCATGCCGTTACAGACACGGTGGGGCGCGGCATTCGTCCTGATTTTCGCCGGCGTGATCTCGGCGCTGCAGATCGGCAAGGCCGCGATCGCGGTGCCCATCCTGCAGCGCGAACTCGCGCTCACACTGGTGGCGGCGTCCTGGATCGTCGGCGCCTATGGCATGGTCGGCGCCATCGCCGGGCTGCCGGCCGGCATCCTGAGCTCGCTGTTCAGCGCCCGCGCAACCTTGATCGCGGGGCTCACGGTCGCCGGCATCGGCAGCCTCGCCGGCGCGTTCGCCGGGAGCGAAACAATCCTGATCGCGACGCGGGTCATGGAAGGATGCGGGTCACTCGCCGCGGCGCTCGCGGTGCCGCGGCTGTTGCGCGCCGTCACCGCGCCCAAGGATCTCGCGCAGGTGCTGGCGCTGTTTGCCGCTCACCTGCCGTTCGGCTCGGTGGTGATGATGCTCGTCGGGCCGCATGTCATGTCATTCGGCTGGCAGGCGCTCTGGATCATCAACGGCGCGATTGTACTCGCCTATGCGGCGGTGATCGCAGGCATGCGGATCGACGAAGCGACGGTCGCGCAGGCAGCGCCGCCGTCGGTGCTGACCAACATCGGCGCGGTGCTCGGCAAACCCGGTCCGGTGCTGCTGGCGCTCGCCTTCGGCACCTACACCTTTCAATACCTGGCGCTGGCAGGCTTGATGCCCGCGCTGCTGGTCGACCGCATGGGACTGTCGATCGCCGCCGCCGGGACGGTCAGCGCGATCGCCGTCGCCGCCAACGCCGTCGGCAACATGTCGGCCGGCGCGCTGCTGCGATGGGGCGTGCCGGTGTGGAGCATTCTGGCCGGAGCGTTTGCCTTCGTCGGGCTGGCGGCGATCGGCATCTTCTCCGATGCGGCACCGGTGGCGCTGGTTGTGACGCTGGCCGCGCTCAGCCTCGGACTGACCGGGCTGATCCCGGGATCGATCTACGCCGCGGCGCCGCGGATTGCGCCGACCTCGGCGTTGCTCGCGATCGCGCTCGGCCTGATCAACCAGGTGACCAATCTTGGAAATCTCGCCGGCCCGGCGGCGATGGCGTTCACCGTGCAGTCGCTCGGCTGGAGCGGCGCGCCGCTGCTGTTTGCCGGCGTCGCGGTCACCGGCGTGACCGCCGCGCTGCTGCTGCGCCGCGTGTTGCGCGGCGTCCCTGCGGGATAAATTGCAGGCTCATTGCAGCGCCCCGCTTCATCGATCCTTTACTGCAACATGATACCGCGTTGCCCGCGATGCGCCACAGGGCCGGTTCGTTCCCGCATCGAACGAGGGATCGCGACGTGAACGCTCCTATGCGCCGCACCATTGCCGTCGGCACAGTCGGCAACGTGCTCGAATGGTACGACTTCGCGGTCTACGGCTATTTCGCCGCCGCCATCGGCAGTCACTTCTTTCCGCACCAGGATCCGATCGCGCAGCTGCTCGCAGCGTTCGGCGTATTCGCGGTCGGCTACCTGATGCGGCCGGTCGGCGGCGTCATCATCGGGCATATCGGCGACCGCTACGGCCGGCGGGCCGCGCTCGTCTTCTCGGTCACCGCCATGGCGGTGCCGACGACGTTGATCGGCCTCCTGCCGGGCTACGCCGCGATCGGCGTCGCCGCGCCGATCGCGCTTACGCTGCTGCGCATGATCCAGGGCCTGTCGGTCGGCGGCGAACATCCGAGTTCGATCGTGTTCCTGGTCGAGCACGCGCCGGAAGGCCGGCGCGGCCTGATGGGGGCATTCGGCTGCTGCGGGGCGGTGCTCGGCATCCTGCTCGGCTCCGCGGTGGGCGCGCTGTTCGCATCGACGATGTCGGCGGAAATGTTGCAGAGCTGGGGCTGGCGCATCCCGTTCCTCGGCGGCCTCGTGGTCGGCGTCGCTGGCTATTTTCTGCGCCGGCATCTCAGCGAGACCGCGCCGGCGCAGCACAGCGCACGGGCGCCGATCGTCGAGACGATCCGGGACCACGGCTGGCTGGTCGGCCGGCTCGCTGCACTGTCGGTGTTCAATGCTGTCGCCTTCTATGTGATCTTCGTGTTCGTCGTGACCTGGCTGCAACATGCCGACGGCATCTCGCCGGCGCATGCGCTGGAGATCAACACGATCAACATGGCGCTGCTGATTCCGGTGATGCTGTTCAGCGGCTGGCTGTCCGACCGCATCGGCCGCAAGCGCTGCCTCATCGCCGCGACGACGCTCGGCTTCATCACAGCTTGGCCGCTATTCATGCTGATGCAACATGGAAGCGTCCATGCGGCGCTGCTCGGCCAGCTCGGATTCGTCATTTGCGTCGGGCTGTTCATCAGCACGCAGCCGATCTTCATGGTCGAGTCCACGCCCGCGCATATCCGCTGCACGGCCGTCGCTCTCGGTTACAACCTCTGCCTCGGCATCGTCGGCGGCCTCACACCGCTCGCGGCGACATGGCTGATCGAGCGGACGGAAAACGAGATCGCGCCGGCCTTCATGATCATGACCGCGGCGGCGATCTCGTTCGTCGCGACACTGCGCTTTGCGGAGACGCACCGGGCGCCGTTGCAGGGCCCGCAGTTCGCGGGCGGGCGCACGGCGCCGCAACCGACCTACGCTGGAGCATAAACGCAGCGCCCGCCCAGCACCGGGGCGGGGCGCCGCTGCTGTTTGCGAGCGTCGCGGTGACCGGCGCACTGCTGCTCCGCCGCGCGTTGCGCGGGACGGATCACTCCGGCTGAATGCCGGCCTCTTTGATCAGGCCGGTCCACTTCACCAGTTCGGCCCGGACATAGGCGTCGAAGTCTTTCGGCCCGGTATAGAACACCTCGACGCCGGAGCTGAGCAGACGCTCCTTGAGCTCCGGCTTCGACAGCATCTTCTGCAACCCGCTGGAAATGCGCTCCGCGATCGGCGCCGGCAGGCCCGCGGGCGCAAACATCCCGGCCCATGCCAACAGGTCGTAGTCCGGCATGACAGTCTCATGCAGCGTCGGCACGTCCGGCAACGTCGCGCTGCGTTCTTTGGTGATCACGGCAAGCGAACGGATCTTCTGCACCTTGAGTTGCGGCAGCGCGGTGCCGAAGTCCGGCACCATCAGCGGAATGTGGCCGGCGATCAGGTCGGTGATGGCGGCCGGGTTGCTGCGATACGGCACGCGCGCGATGTCGATCTTGGTGCGCTGCTTAAGTGCCTCGATGGTAATGTGCCCGGTGCTGTTGCCGTGCGCGATCGAGAGCTTGCCGGGATTGGCCTTGGCGTAAGCGACCAATTCCTGCATCGACTTGAACGGCGCATGGGGATTGGCCGCGATCAGCGACGGAAAGCTGCCGATGCGCGCCACCGGCGTGAAATCCTTGATCGGATCGTATGGCACGCTCTTGAACAGGCCCGGCGCAGCCGAATGCGTGGAGTTGGTGGTGATCAGCAGCGTGTGCCCGTCAGGCGCTGCCTTCGCCACCGCGCTCGCCGCCGGCATCCCGCCAGCGCCAGCGCGATTCTCCACGATAAAGGTCTGGCCGAGCGTCTCCTGGAGATGCGCCGCGATCGAGCGCGCAGTCGCGTCGGTGACGCTGCCGGCCGCGAACGGCGTGATGATCGTGACGGGACGCGTGGGATAGGATTGCGCGGGCGCTTGGGTCGTGAGTGCGGCGAGCATTGTAAGGCCACAAACAATGGCAGCGCGGCTGGACGCTTCCTTCATTGTCGACCTCCCCGACGACTGCCCGTTGAGCGGCCTTGTCCTGCGCCAGCCTACTGTGCGCCGGCCTCGTAGACAAACTTCATAGCGGCCTCGACGGCACCGTGTGCATCAAGATCGTCGTGACCACCGTGGGGAAAGCGCACGAAGCGCTTTGGCTGGTTGGCCAGCTCATACAGTCGCTCGCCAAAGCGGATCGAGATGGCGAAGTCCCGCTCGCCATGCATCACCAGCAGAGATGCCGTCACCTTCCCGATGCGCTCGTCGGATCGATATTGGTCCCGCATCAGCCAGCGGACGGGCATGATCGGCATCACAGCGGCGGCCACATCGGCTGTGGACGTGTAGGGTGCCTCAAGAATGAGCCCCCCAACCGGGTGTTCGGCGGCAATGGCGACGGCCGGACCGGTCCCGAGCGAAAATCCCCAAACGAAGATCCGCTTCGCCTCGTACTTTGCGGCCGTGAAGCGATACGCAGCCGCGGCGTCCGCCAGCAGCCCCCTCTCGCTCGGCACTCCGGACGATCCGCCGTAGCCGCGATAGGACAGTGCGACCAATCCCGTTCCATCCGCGGTCACGGCGCGAAAGCGCGGCACCCGCCCGGCCAGGAAGTCGCCGTTGCCATGGAAGAACAGCACGACGGGACGGTTGTCCTTGGGCGGCACGTGCCAGACGATGACTTTTTCACCGTCAGGTGTATCGAGGACATGCTCCTGACCCGCCGCGAAATCCGCGGCGTCTGGAGCCGTGCGTGCGGTCTGGCGCGGGTACAGAAACTCAGCTTGCAGGAGATAAAGCAGAGAGACCGCTCCGACATAGCCGAGAACGGCGACTGCAACGAGCCACTTCAAAGCGGTGCGTGCCCGAACACGCATGGCAATCAAAATCGATGGTTAGAGCAAAGACCTACATCGCCTTGACGATGCTCTCCGACATCTTCTTGGCGTCGCCGAGCAGCATCATGGTGTTGTCGCGATAGAACAGCGGATTGTCGATGCCGGCATAGCCGGACGCCAGCGAGCGCTTGATGAACATCACGGTGCCCGCCTTCCAGACCTGCAGCACCGGCATGCCGTAGATCGGCGAGGACTTGTCGTCTTCGGCGGCGGGATTGGTCACGTCATTCGCGCCGATGACGAACGCAATGTCGGCCTGCGCGAACTCGGAGTTGATGTCCTCGAGCTCGAACACCTCGTCGTAGGGCACGTTGGCTTCGGCGAGCAGCACGTTCATGTGGCCGGGCATGCGGCCCGCCACTGGATGGATCGCGTACTTGACCTCGACGCCTTCCTTCTTGAGGTGGTCGGCCATTTCACGCAGCGCATGTTGCGCTTGCGCCACCGCCATGCCGTAGCCCGGCACGATGATCACCTTCGACGCGTTCTTCATGATGTAGGCGGCGTCTTCGGCGGAGCCGATCTTCACCGGCCGCTGCTCGGCGCCGCCGGCCGCCGCCGCCACTTCGCCGCCGAAGCCGCCGAGGATCACCGAGATGAAGCTGCGGTTCATGCCCTTGCACATGATGTAGGACAGGATCGCGCCCGAGGAGCCGACCAGCGCGCCGGTGATGATCAGCGCGGAGTTGCCGAGCGTGAAGCCGATACCGGCCGCCGCCCAGCCCGAATACGAGTTGAGCATCGAGATCACCACCGGCATGTCGGCGCCGCCGATCGGGACGATGATCAGGACGCCGAACGCGAACGACGCCAGCGCCAGCAGCCAGAATGCGAAGTAGCTCTCGGTGCGAGCGAACCACCAGATCAGCAGCACGATCGCGACCGCGAGGCCGATATTGATGAGGTGACGGAACGGCAGGATGATCGGCGCGCCGCTCATGCGGCCGGAGAGCTTGAGGAACGCGATCACCGAGCCGGTGAAGGTGATGGCGCCGATGGCGGTGCCGAGCGACATCTCGATCAGGCTGGCGCTGTGGATGTGGCCGACCGAGCCGATGCCGAAGGCGGCGGGCGCATAAAGCGCGCCGGCCGCGACCAGCACCGCCGCCATGCCGACCAGCGAGTGGAACGCCGCGACCAGTTCCGGCATCGACGTCATCGGCACCCGCCGCGCAATCACTGCGCCGATGCCGCCGCCGATACCGAGACCGAGCGCCACCAATATCCAGGCGACGGTGCCGACCGGCGGATGCGACGCGAGCGTCGTGCCGATCGCGATCGCCATGCCGATCATGCCGAACATGTTGCCCTGTCGGCTGGTCGCCGGGCTCGAGAGCCCGCGGAGCGCCAGGATGAACAGGACGCCGGAGACGAGATAGAGCAGCGCAGAGGTATTGGCGGTCATCGGCGCGTCCCTATTTCTTCTTCTGGTACATGGCGAGCATGCGCTGCGTCACCAGGAAGCCACCGAAGATGTTCACGGAAGCCATGATCAAGGCCAGGAAGCCGAGGATGCGTGCAAAGGTCGGATAGCCCTCCCCGACCAGCGTCACGCCGACTGCGAGCAGCGCACCGACCACGATGACCGACGAGATCGCGTTGGTGACCGACATCAGCGGCGTGTGCAGCGCCGGCGTCACCGACCACACCACGTAGTAGCCGACGAACACCGCCATCGCGAACATCGAGAACTGGAACACGAACGGATCGATCGCGCCCGCGTCCGGGACGGCCTGCATGGCGCCGCTGGTCGCGACCTTGATGATATCGAGTTGCGCAAATACAGCATCGCCGGCTGCAGCTTTCGCGAGGCCGGCGGGTCCGATCATCGGCATGGTGAAGCTCCTCAGGCCGCGCTTTTGGGCGCAAAACTCGGATGCACGACGGCGCCGTCGCGCGTGAGCACGGTCGCCTTGACGATTTCGTCATCCCACGGCACCGCGAGCGACTTCGCGGTCTTGTCGATCATCAGATCGAGGAATGTCAGCAGGTTCTTGGCGTAGAGCGCGGACGCGGTTGCAGCGAGCCGCCCCGCCACGTTCAGGTGACCGACGATCTTGACGCCGTCGACTGCCGCGACCTCGCCGGGCTTCGCGCCTTCGACATTGCCGCCGCGCTCGACCGCGAGATCGACGATGACCGAGCCCGGCCGCATCGACGCCACCATGTCCTTGCTCACGAGGCGCGGTGCCGGGCGGCCCGGAATCAGCGCGGTGGTGATGACGATGTCCTGCTTCTTGATGTGGTCGGCGACCAGCGCGGCCTGCTTCGCCTGGTACTCCTTCGACATTTCCTTGGCGTAGCCGCCGGCGGTTTCCGCCTGCTTGAACTCGTCGTCCTCGACCGCGACGAACTTCGCGCCGAGGCTCTGCACCTGCTCCTTCACCGCCGGACGAACGTCGGTCGCGGTCACGACGGCGCCAAGCCGGCGCGCGGTCGCGATCGCCTGCAAGCCGGCGACCCCGACGCCCATCACGAACACCTTGGCGGCCGGCACGGTGCCGGCGGCGGTCATCATCATCGGCAGTGCGCGGCCATATTCGGCGGAGGCGTCGATCACCGCGCGATAGCCGGCGAGGTTGGCCTGGCTCGACAGCACGTCCATCGACTGCGCGCGGGTGATGCGCGGCATCAATTCCATGGCGAACGAGGTGACGCCGGCATCGGCCATCGCCTTGAGCGCAGTCTCGTTGCCGTACGGGTCCATGATCGCGATGACGATCGCGCCCTTCTTGTACTGCGCGAGTTCGAGCGCGTTCGGGCGGCGCACCTTGAGCACCACATCCGCGTCCTTGACGGCATCGGCGGTGATGGTCGCGCCGGCGGCGGTGAAGTCGGCGTCGGGAATGCCGGACTTGACGCCGGCGCCCGGCTCGATCGCGAGCTCAGCGCCCAGGCTCTTCAATTTCTTGACGGTATCAGGCGTGGCGGCAACCCGGTCCTCGGCCGGATCGGCCTCTCGCGCGACAGCGATGCGCATATTCCCCGCCTCCTTTGGTTTGACGGCGAACGCAACGATTCGGGAACGATGCTAGCCGGCGGTGGTCAGCGCAAGGGCGAGAAAAGAAAACACGAGCATGGCGGCGCTGGGCGCCCTGGACCCGGTGGCAAGCCCGTGGATGGCGACGATGCTGGCCAGGATCATGAGCCCGACCGCGACCAGCCAGTGGGAGGTGGTTCCGACGATCGCAAGCCCGATCACGATGCTGGCGACGTGGCAGCAACCGACATAGGCCAGCAGAATGAAATTCTTGTAGGTCGCCTCGTGCGCGGGCAGGTCATTGCCCGTCGCAGTCGCGTATTCGACCTGGCCGTGGTCAGCCATCGCGTCCTCCGATCAATCGTCCAAGGCGCGGGAATTACCGCAAATGGTGCGCGAGAGCAACGGCAACGGCCGCGGATTCGGGGGATTTGCCGCGCGATTGTGAGATTGCCGCCCTATTGTGCAGGGGTCGGGTCGAGCCCCGCCGCCGTCAGCGCCCTCGCCTGCTGGTCGGCTACCCGTTCGACCGAAAAATCCTCGATCGCCTCGTTGAACAGCCGGTAGAAATTCAGCTCCGCGCGCAGGTGCAGGAACACGGCCCCGAGGCCGATCGCCGCGCGGTCCATCAGGACGAATTCGCGCGGCACCGTCACCGGCCCCTTCTCCCGGAGCGCGGTGTGGACCTGGTAGGCCTGCCGGCGGCCGTATTCGGACGGCTTGACGCCGTCGGCGATGGTCCGCACCCGGTCATCCATCAGCGGCCCGTAGATGAAGCGCGCCCAGATGTTGAGCGTCTCGATGAGGTCGCGGCTGAGCCGCTTGAACCCCCAGGTCTCGTAGGCGTGCACGATGCGCGCATCGTCGCCCGCCATCAGACCATGGTAGAGGTCGACCACCGCGCCGACGAACGACGGCGGGAAGATGCGGATGCAGCCGTAGTCGAGCAGATTGATGCCGCCCGGCTCGCCGTCACGCGTGAACACCGAATAGTTGCCGAGATGCGGATCGCCGTGGATCACGCCGACGCGGCTGAACGGGAACCACCACGCCGTGAACATCGCCTGCGCCAGTCGGTTGCGGACTTCGAGCGCGTCGTCCTTGTGCGCCAGCAGCGGGCCGCCGTCGAGCCAATCGAGCGTGAGCAGCCGCCCGGTCGACAGCTCCGGCCATGACCGCGGCACGCGGATCAGATCGACGTCGGCGAGCATCCCGCGATAGAGCGCGACGTGTTTCGCCTCGCGGTGATAGTCGAGCTCCTCGCGGATGCGCGCACCGATTTCCTTGGCGATCTCCGTGGTGTCGATCACCGGGTCCATGCGGCGGTGGATCGCGAAGATCAGATTGAGCTGCTTGAGATCGGCTTCGACCGCCGACTGCATGTCGGCATATTGCAGCTTGCAGGCCAGCGCCGCGCTGTCGTGGGCCCGGGCGCGATGCACCTGGCCGAGCGACGCCGCCGCCGCCGGATGATGCTCGAAGTCGGCGAATTTCTGCTGCCAATCCACGCCAAGCTCGGCGATCATGCGCCGTTTCACGAACGCCCAGCCCATCGGCGGCGCCTGGCTCTGCAGCTTGCTCAGCTCTTCGACATATTCCGGCGGCAACGCGTCCGGGACGGTGGCCATGAGCTGGGCCACCTTCATGATCGGCCCCTTGAGGCCGCCGAGAGCGGCGGCAAGCTCCACGGCGTTGCGGCCGCGATCAAGCGAAAGGCCGAAGAAACGCGCGCCGGCGATGCGCGCCGCAACGCCCCCCACATTGGCGCCGACGCGGGCATAGCGGGCGGCACGGGCGGAGAGGCGGTTGCGTTCGGTATCGGTCATGCCTCAGAGATAGTGCGGCGACGCGGCCAAAGCGAGGCTGCCCGGCCGTCACAGAAGCGCCGCGCCGCCGCAGGATGGTCTAAGCTCGGTGGAAGGTTGGCGGGAGATATCGGCCATGCGGATCGCAGTTGCCCTGATCCTGGCGATCATCGCCAGCGCGGCGCACGCCCAGACCAGCCCCACCCGCGATGCGTTCATCGCGGTGGCCGGCGAGGGCCATGTCAGCGTCCCGCCGGACTATGCCGAATTCTTTGCCGATGTCGTCACGCGGGGCGAGAGCCTCGAAGCCGCCACTCGGCTGCACACGGATCGCGCGGCAAAAGCCACCGCAGCGCTGCACGCGCTCGCAAAATACAATGTCAATGTCGAGCGCTCGTCGTTTCGCCTGGAGCAGGTGCGCGGAGCAGCGCGTCCTCCGGAAAAGAAGCAGGCGTCGCCCGAGTATCGCGCCACCACGACATTCACGGTGAAGGCCAACCAGATCTCCTCGCTCAACGAGGTCATCTCCTCGATCGCCGCCGCCGGCCTGTTCGAAGTGCGGACCGTCCGCTACGGCATCAACGACGAAGAGCGAGCCATCGACGACGCGCGCCGCGCGGCGGTGAAGAATGCCCGCCGGCAGGCGGAGGTCTATGCCGACGCCGCCGGGGTCAAGCTTGCGGAGATTCTGGAGATCTTTGACGGCGTCGCGCAGAACCTCGGCTCCGAGGCAGCGCTGCGCGCGGCAACGCCCAATGTTCAGGTTTCGCCGCCCGCCACCATCCCGTTCCGCGCCGGCATCAACATCAAATGGCGGATCGTCGCGCGGCCTTGAAGACGCGCCGCAACATCGTTACGCATGCGCGAGAATCAGACATCGTGACGCGTTCCGAAAGCCACGCGCCATGGCATGATGTCGGAGCGATCAACGAGTCTCTGCCGCCGGGGAGAGAGTTTGCGATGCGTGTGCTCTATGTTGTCCTGCAGGCCATCATCGGACTGGCGATCATCGCCGTGGGGTGGATCGCTGCATCCGTCATCATTCAAGACGCCAACAAGCTGCCGGCTCTGGGAACGGTCGTGAACCGGGCGATTGAGCTCGCGACATCCGACAGCTACCGGGAACATGTCAATGCCAGCACGTCGGTCCTGCTGCGCGGCCTGTTGCCGTCCATCGTCGGCGGCATCCTGTTCGGTTTCATCGCCGGCGTCTCGCCGGTGTTCCGCTGGCTGCTCGGCCCGCTGTTCGTCACGCTCGCCGCCGTGCCGCTGATTGCGCTCCTGCCGCTGTTACTGCTGTGGTTCGGGCTCGGACCGAACCTTACCGCCGCGGCGGTGGCGATCATCACGGTGTTCCCGGTGGCAAACGCGGTGATGATGTCGCTGGCCAGCCGGCAGAACCACGTCGCACTGGCGGTCGTGCGCGGCTTGCGCTGGGGCGTCGTGCTCGGCGCCAGCGCGCTTATGATCTGCGAAATGCTGGCGGCCCGCAGCGGCGTCGGAACTTTCATCATGACCGCCGGGGCGCAATTCAATACCGTGGGCGTCGCCGCCGGCATCATGCTGGTGTTCGTACCCGTGATCGCCATCGTGGCGATCCTGCAAGGGATCGAAGAGCAGCTCGCGGCGTGAGTTACCCCAGCCGCTCCAGCTCCTCGATCATCCCCTCAATGACGCCCAGTCCGCCCTGCCAGAACGCCGGGTCGCGGGCATCGAGCCCGAACGGCGCGAGCAGCTCCGAATAATGCTTGGTGCCGCCGGCCGCGAGCATCTGGAGATAGCGCTCGGCAAAGCCCTGGTTCGAGCGCTCGTAGACCGAATACAGCGAATTCACCAGGCAATCGCCGAACGCATAGGCGTAGACGTAGAACGGCGAGTGCACGAAGTGCGGGATGTACGCCCAGAACGTCTCGTAGCCGGGCCGCAGGTCGATCGCGGGCCCGAGGCTCTCGTGTTGCACCGACATCCAGAGCTCGTTGATGCGGTCTGACGTCAACTCCCCCTTGCGGCGCTCGGTGTGGAGCTTGTGCTCGAAGCTGTAGAACGCGATCTGCCGCACCACGGTGTTGATCATGTCCTCGACCTTGGCGGCAAGCATCGCCTTGCGCTGCTTGCGGTCGACCCCAGCGAGGAGCTTGCGGAAGGTCAGCATCTCGCCGAACACGCTCGCGGTCTCCGCCAGCGTCAGCGGCGTCGGCGCCATCAGCGCGCCGTTCGGCGCCGCCAGCACCTGATGCACGCCGTGGCCGAGCTCATGCGCGAGCGTCATCACGTCGCGCGGCTTGCCCTGGTAGTTGAGCAGCACGTAAGGGTGCGCCGACGGCACGGTCGGATGCGAGAACGCGCCGGGCGCCTTGCCGGGCCGCACCGGCGCGTCGATCCAGTTGTTCTTGAAGAATTTCTCCGCGATCGCCGCCATGTCGGTGGAGAACGCGCCATAGGCGGTGAGCACCGTCGCCTGCGCCTCACTCCAGCTGATCGCGCGGGTCGCGACCTTCGGCAGCGGCGCGTTGCGGTCCCAATGCGCCAGCCGCTTCTTGCCGAACCAGTGCGCCTTGAGCGCGTAGTAGCGATGCGACAGCCGCGGATAGGCGGCACGCACCGCCGTCACCAGCGCATCGACCACCTCGGGCTCGACCCGGTTCGACAGGTGGCGTGAATCCGCCACGTCGGCGAAACCGCGCCAGCGATCGGAAATTTCCTTGTCCTTGGCGAGCGTGTTGGTGATGTGGGCGAACTGGCGGATGTTGTCCTTGAACGTCACCGCCAGCGCCTGCGCCGCCGCCTTACGCTTGTCCTCTTGCTTGTCCTGCAAAAGATTGAGCGTGTGCTCGATCGCCAACGACTTGGTGCCGACCTTGAAGCGCAGCCGCGCGATGGTCTCGTCGAACAGCCGGTTCCAGGCCGAATACGCGGTCACCGACTTTTCGTGGAACAGCTGCTCGACCCGGTCCTCGAGCTGGTAGGGCCGGTCCTTGCGGATATCCTCCAGCCAGGGGCGATAGTAGCCGAGCTCGGGATCGGCCATCGCCGCCTCGAGCTTGGCGTCGTCGATGCGATTGAGTTCGAGCGTGAAGAACAGCAGGTGGGTCGACGCGCTGGTGAGGCGCTCCTGCACGTCGCCGTAGAACTTGGCGCGGATGGGATCGACCGTGTTCTGGGCATGGACCAAGCCGGCATAGGACGCGAGCCGGCCGAGCAGGTCATCGAGCTGCTCGAAGCGCTTCACCGCGCTGGAGATCTTCTTTCCGGCATCGGGAGCATCCGCGAACGCGGCGAGCTTGCCCTTGAAATCCTCCTCGAAGGCGACGCTGTAGCGGTCGGCGCGGTCGAGATCGCGCTTCACCGCCGGGTCGTCGATCCCGGCATAGAGCGCGGTGAGGTCCCATTCAGGCAGTTTGCCCAAACCTTTGACGGAGGCTTTGGCGGCGGCTTTGGCGGCGGGTTTAACGGCTTTGCGGGGAGCGCGGTTCGATCGTGCGGGCATGAGGGTCAATCACTTCGGCAAGGGGTGCGCAGAGAAGCCCGCGCCTGTGGCGAAGCCATGGCCGGACGGCCATGGATCGTGGACGGGCAACATCACCATATCGTGTCGGCGGATCGTCGGATCAACCGCACACCATGACGCATGTCAGAGTCGCGGAAGATTTTCACTACTTTCCGGCTTTGAGCCCCAGCGTCTTCGCCACGGTCGCCGCCTGGGCGGCCTGTTGGTTCAGCGTCTCGGTGAGTTCCGCCGGGCCGCCGGTGCGTACCGCCTGCCCGGTCGCGACCAGCCGTTTGGTGATCTCCGGCTCGGCCACCACCGCGATCACATCCTTGGCGATGCGCTCGCGCAGCTCCTGCGCCATGCCGCGCGGACCGTAGAAGCCCGCCGTGGTCTCCACATTGAGCGACGGGTAGCCGGCCTCGTGGATGCTCGGAATATTGGGCGCGAACGACGCCCGCTCGCGGACATTGATCGCGAGAATCCTGATCCGGCCGGATTCCGCGGCGGCGTTGACGACGGCATAGGATGAAAGCAGGAACTGGATCTGCCCCCCGCTGAGGTCGGTCGCCGCCTGCACGACGTCCTTGTAGGGCACGCGCGTCACGTCGAGGTTCTCGAGCTTCAGGAAATAGCCGAGCGTGAAATCGGGCACGCCGGCGGCACCGGCGGCGTTGAGCTTGCCGGGCTGCGCCTTCGCCAGCGCGACGAATTCCTTCAGCGAATTGGCCTTCACCGACGACGGCACGCTCGCGGCGAGAACGGTGTCGGTGATGCGCGCGATCGGCGCGAAGTCGCGCTCGAGATTGTACGGCATTTTCTCGAGCGTATAGGGATGCGCCATGAACGACGCGGTCGATGCGTAGAGCAGCGCGTGATCGTCATTGGCGGAGATGAAGGCGTTGATCGCCAGCAGCCCGTCGGCGCCGGGACGGTTCTCGATCACGATCGGCTTGCCCCAGCGCGCCGAGAGCTTCTCCGACATCAGTCGCGCGGCGACGTCGGTCGCGGTGCCGGCGCCGAACGGCAGGATGAAGCGTACCGGCCGCTGCGGCCAAGCCTGGGCCGACGTCTGTGCGGAGGTCTGGGCTGACGATTGTGCGGGTGCCTGCGCCGATGCGGACGGCGCCAGAACGCCGAGCGACACCGTCACGGCGGCCGCGATCACGGCGAGATGGGTTCGTGCCAGAGTCTGAAGCATGCGTTTCCCCTGCTTGGCGTGTGGCCCCTCGCGATTTTCCAGCCTGAGAACCGCGGGCGCTCGTTTCGTTGAGGGGACCTAACCAGATTACCGGGCTTGGCGTCCATCCTGCCGATGACGCCGCGAGAGCGCCGCCAAACCGCCCTGAGATTGTCTTTGTATCTCCAGATACTTTGTGATATAAAGTACACTGGAATTCAAACCACGAGGCACGCCGTCCCGGCGCGCTGGCATCCCAACGATTTCGGCGGAGACGATTTCATGACCGACAGCAGCGCTGTTGCCGCAAGTCCTACGCTCGTCAGCAGCGGCAATTGGCCGTGGCGGATTGCTATCGTCACATTGCTAGCCGCCTTTGCCGACTGGCTGTTCTTCCGCCAATACGTCGGCGTCTCGCTCGCGCTCTTCATTGGCGCGCTCGGCGTTGCGGTGCTCGTCGCGAACGGGGCCGGCGCAAGCGGCCGCGAGCGCATCCTCTATGCCGGCATCCTGGTCGGAGCGACCCTGCCCGGCTTCGAAGATATCAATGTCATGTCGGTGCTGATCGCCGCGTTTGGCATCGGCTGCTTTGCACTTGGCATGACCGGCGCATTCAAGGGCGGCCTGGTCGAACGGTTCATGACGGTCGGATGGTTCTTGGCAAGCGGACCGCTGCAGCTCGTGCGCGACCTTCCGCTGCTGCGGCAATGGGCAAGCGAGCGCGGCGCACCGGCATCGCTCGGCGCGCTGAAAGGCTGGGTCCTTCCGCTTGGATTCGGCGCGGTGTTCGTGGCCCTGTTCGCCGCCGCCAACCCGGTGATCGCGCATTGGCTCACGCAATGGAGCGCCGGCGATACGCTGAAGCAGCTCGATCTGCAGCGGCTGATGTTCTGGTGCTTTATCGTCATCGCGGTATGGGGGCTCGTTGGCGTATCCGGCCGCTTTGCACTTCCGAAATTTGAAGAAGCGGCGGCGCAGCCACCGCTCGATATCGGCCTGAGCCCGATCTTCACCGACACCGCGATCATGCGGTCGCTCGTTCTCTTCAACCTCCTGTTTGCCGTACAGACCGTCATGGACGTCCACTATCTATGGCGCGGCGCCGCGCTGCCGGACGGCATGACCCACGCGACCTACGCTCATCGCGGCGCCTATCCGCTGATCGTCACCGCGCTGCTGGCCGCGGGCTTCGTGCTCGCCGCCATGCGTGCGGGCAGCGACGCCGAGCGCTCGCCGCTGATGCGCGCGCTGGTTTTCCTCTGGGTCGGGCAGAACGTGCTCCTGGTGGTGTCCGCGATCCTGCGGCTCAATCTCTATGTCGAGACCTATCTGCTCACCTATTGGCGCGTCGCCGCCTTCATCTGGATGGTGATCGTCGCCGCCGGCTTGATCCTGATCGTGACGCGGATCGTGCTGTATCGCTCCAACGCCTGGCTGATCGCGGCCAATCTGGTCGTGCTGGCGCTCACGCTCTACATCTGCAGTTTCGTGAATTTCGCGAGCCTGGTCGCGCGCTACAACATCGCCCAGTCGCTAGCCCCCGCGAACGCGGGCCGTCCGGTCGATCTAAACTACATCGTTGAGCTCGGACCCCAGGCAATACCCGCGCTCGACCGCTATATCGCGGCCAACCCAGGATGGAATCCGCGCCCTTTCCGCGCCCACCGCGACAACCATGCAGTCGCGCACGCTGAGCGCGCCCGCAGCTGGCGCGCCTGGACGTTCCGCGGCTGGCGGCTCACGCGCTACCTCGAAGCGTCGAAGTCCGCGCCAGCCTTAACACCCCTTTAAGTCTGCTCCTTCACAGTGCCCCAAATCGGTACATCAGTGGGTATGGGTGCGCACATGGTCGAGCGGATTCTTGTTGTCGACGACGATCCGGTGCAGCGCCGTCTCCTTCAAAGCATGCTCGCACGCAACGGCTATGACGTGGTCATCGCCGAAGGCGGCGACGCGGCCGCCGCGATGCTGACCGGCGCCGAAGCTGGCGACATCGACGCGGTCGTGCTCGATCTCGTGATGCCCGATCTCGACGGCCTCGGCGTGCTCGCCCGCGTCCGCGATGCCGGACTGACCGTGCCGGTGATTGTGCAGACCGCGCATGGCGGCATCGACAACGTCGTATCGGCGATGCGCGCGGGCGCGACCGACTTCGTGGTCAAGCCGGTCGGCGCCGAGCGCCTGGAGGTGAGCCTGCGCAACGCGCTCGCCACCAAGGCGCTGGAAAGCGAGATCCAACGGATCAAGCGCAGCCACACCGGCACGCTGACCTTCAAGGACATCATCACCCGCAGCCAGCGCATGCACGCGGTGCTGCGGCAGGCCGAAAAGGCGGCGGGCTCGACGATCCCGGTGCTGGTCGAGGGCCGCTCCGGCGTCGGCAAGGAATTGATCGCGCGCGCGATCCACGGCACCGGCGAACGGCGGGCAAGGCCTTTCGTTGCGGTCAATTGCGGCGCCATCCCCGACAATCTCGTCGAGTCGATCCTGTTCGGCCACGAGAAAGGCGCCTTCACCGGCGCCACCGACCGCCACACCGGCAAGTTCGTCGAAGCCCATGGCGGGACGCTGTTCCTCGACGAGGTCGGCGAGCTTCCCATGGCTGCCCAGGTCAAGCTCCTGCGCGCGATCCAGGAAGGCGAGGTCGAGCCGGTCGGCGCACGCAAGCCGCAGAAGGTCGATGTGCGGCTGATCTCCGCCACCAACCGCGATCTCATCGCCGACGTGAAGGACGGACGATTCCGCGAAGACCTGTTCTACCGCCTGCATGTCTTCCCGATCACGGTGCCGTCGCTGGCAGAGCGGCCTGAGGACATCCCCGAACTGGCGCGTCATTTCCTCGCCCGCTTCGCCGCTGAAGAGGGCAAGCGCATCCGCCGGCTCGACGCCGACGCCATCGCCCTGCTGTCGAACTACCGCTGGCCCGGCAACGTGCGCCAATTGGAAAATGCGGTGTTCCGTGCCGTCGTCCTCGCGGACGGCGATGAAGTCGGCGTCGCCGATTTCCCGCAGATCGCCGCGCTCGCGCAGCGCCAGCCGACCGGCTCACCGGTGATGACGTCGGTGGCGTCGCCGGCGACCGCGCCGCTGCCCATGGAGACGCACGAGCCGCACGAGCCACACGTCGCTTCCCATCTCCAGGAAATTGCCACGCCACACGGTAGCATTGCACCGCAACAGCAGCCGGAGTCCGGCCTCACACTGCCGCTCCTGGATGCCCAGGGCGAAGTCCGTCCGCTCGAGCAGCTCGAAGCCGAGGTGATCCGCTTCGCGATCGCGCATTATCGCGGGCAGATGTCGGAGGTCGCGCGGCGGCTCCAGATCGGCCGTTCGACCCTTTACCGCAAGCTCGACGCGCTCGGATTGCAGCAGCGCGTGGCCGAAAACGACACAGACCCCGTCACCACCGGATAAGTACGCGTTGTTGCCGGGTAACACGCGGGCAAAAATCGACCAAAATCCGCGTGATCAGATGTCGCTTCGTGTTGCATGATTGACAAAATTGAAGTCTGGTCGAACCCGCTCGCATGGGTGGACTTATGACACTGGAATTAGCCGCTTAATCGGCGATTCCGAACGAAATTCGGGAGACTTTTGCAATGCGCGGCCTTCGCTTTGACCGCCTGATGACCGGCACCGCTCTCGCACTGCCGCTCACAGTTGTACTGGCAATCCCCCCACTCAGCGCCCAAGCCAACACCCAGACCCCGACAGCGATCGAATCCGCTGTCCCGATGCCGGAAGGCACGACGATGGCCCCGCCGACCGCGGCGGATACCGCTGCTCCGTCCGGCAGCACCCAGGGCATCGGCGGAAACGAGCCCGCGGCGGTCACTGCGCCGGCCGAAACCACCGGCACCACGACCCCGGCGGATACCGCCACCACGACCCCGGCAGCCGTCGAACCCGCCCCGTCGGCTCCGGCCGACACGGCGGCCACGCCGCCGGCCGCAGTGGTCGATCCGCTTGCCTCGCTCGATCCGGCCGACCGGCCGATCGCGGAAAAGCTGCGCGACCTGCTGCCGAAATCCGACCGCACCTTCGCAAACCGCAAGGAGCGCGTGGCGGTCGAGGCGTTCTATCAGAAGCGCAACTACGCGCCGGTGTGGTTCGAGCGCGGCGCCGTCGCCGCGCGCACCAACGCGGCGATCACCCGCGTCCATGCTTCGAACGCCGACGGCCTGATCCCGGCCGAATATAAGTTCCCTGATTTGGCCGCGACCGCGCCCGAGGCGCAGGCGGAGGCTGAACTCCGCATGACCGCGGCGATGATCACCTTCACCCGCCACCTGCAGGCCGGCCGCTTCCCGTTTGCCCGCATGGGCGGCGAGATCCAGATGCCGCAAGAGCCGCCGGAGGCGGCGGCCACGCTCGCCAAGCTCGCGGAGGCGACCAACGTTTCGGCGGCGATCGATACGTTCAGCCCGCCGCAACCGGGCTATCGCGCGCTCAAGGCGAAGCTCGCGGCGCTGCGCGGCGCGACCGCTGAAGAGCCGAAGGTGGTGCGCATTCCGGAAGGCCCGGCCTTGCGGCCCGGCGCGGAAGATGCCCGCGTGCCGCTGCTGCGGCAGCGGCTCAACGTGACCGGCGACGAGACCAATCTGCGCTACGACGAGGCACTCGCCACCGCGGTGAAGGCCTACCAGAAGTCGAACAAGATGAAGCCGGACGGCATCGTCGTCGCCGCCACGATCCGCAGCCTCAATGCAGTTTCGGCCCCGGCCCGCAGCGACGTGATCGACACCATCATCGCCAACATGGAGCGCTGGCGCTGGCAGCCGCGCGACCTCGGCAACGCCCACGTCGCGCTGAACATCCCGAACTACACGCTGCGCGTGATGCACAACGGCAAGGAAATCTGGCAGACCCGCGTGGTCGTCGGCAAGCCGAACACCGCGACACCGCAGATCACCGAGACGATGAAGTTCATCACGGTCAACCCGACCTGGAACGTGCCGCCGTCGATTGTGCGCAACGAATATCTACCGGCGCTGGCGCAGGACCCGACGGTGCTCGCGCGCATGGGCCTCAAGGTCACCACAAACCGCGACGGCAGCGTGCACATCTCCCAGCCGCCGGGCGAAGCCAACGCGCTCGGCCGCATCCGCTTCAACTTCCCGAACCGCTTCCTGGTTTACCAGCACGACACGCCGGACAAGCACCTGTTCGCGCACGACAAGCGCGCCTACAGCCACGGCTGCATGCGGGTTCAGGATCCGGCGAAATACGCGGAGGTTCTGCTCTCGATCGCGCTGCCCAACGCCGGGTACACCGAGAAGAAGATCCGCTCGATGTACGGCAACAGCGAGCAGAACATCAATTTCCCGACGCCGATCCCGGTGCACATCACCTACCAGACCGCCTTCGTCGATGACGCCGGCGAGCTGCAGCTGCGCCCCGACATCTACGGCATCGACACCAAGACCCGGAACCTGATCCGCAGCGAGCGCGGCGTGGTCGACCCGGTGCCGGAGCGCACCGCGCCGGTCGCCAGCGCAAGCCAGGTCAACCGGGCTCGCCCGAAGGATCAGCCGCGCACGGTCGGCTTCTTCGAGCAGCTGTTCGGCGGCGGCGGCAACGCCGCGGCGCCGGTCCCGAAGGCGCGGGTCCGCTAACGCGGCTTGGACGGGGGGCCGTGGTCCGGCCCCCCTTTTCCACAAGGCTCCACAGGGCTCGTGTCCCGTTTGCGAAGCCCGCCTCCCCTCGGGACGTGTTGATTTGCCAGACCGGCACCGAGAGGCTTTCGCAACTCTTTGAATCTCGTGTGGCTTTTACCCCGGAAGCCAACCTTTCGGATTCCTTGCGGACATCCGAACTGGCGCGTTAGCCCCCGTTAACCAGGGCCCCGGCATTAGGCTTACCGCGGCCACTTTTCGCCACAGTCCGTCTATAGTCATGAAGTCATCGGGGGGGACGGGGGTCCACGCTCATCGTTACTGAGCATTAACCCATCCCCATTAAGTATGCGTTCACCATGTTCGCCGCGGCTACTCACCGTGGCGGGCAGCGATGTGTGCAACTTTATGGCGAGAAGCTAGTGCCGGTCAGTCGCGCGCGCACGAATACGAAGCTTTTGAAGGCCTTCAAGGCCGCCGCCTGCGGTGGTGTTGCAGCCCTTGTCGTTATTGTCGGCGCCGAATCACTTCAGACCGCAGTCGCCAACGGCGACACCCGCACCATCACCTTCCACCATATCCACCTGAAGGAAGACACGACCGTCACCTTCAAGGTGAATGGCAAGTACGACCCAGCCGCCCTCAAGAAGGTCAGTTACGCGCTGCGCGACTGGCGCACCGGCAACCCCACGGAAATGGACCCGCACCTGATCGACGCCCTCTGGGAGGTCTATCGGGAAACCGGCGCCAAGGAGCCGATCCACGTCATCGGCGGTTACCGCTCGCCGGCCACCAACGCCATGCTCCGCCGCCGCTCCTCGGGGGTCGCCAAGTTCAGCCAGCACATGCTCGGCAAGGCCGTCGACTTCTACATCCCGGACGTCGATCTGGAATCGATCCGTGACGCCGGCCTGCGCCTCCAGCGCGGCGGCGTCGGCTTCTACCCCTCCTCGGGTGCGCCGTTCATCCACATGGACGTCGGCAGCGTGCGGCACTGGCCGCGGGTGCCGGAAGCGCAGCTTGCCCGTATCATGTCGAACAAGCCGTCGACCCGTCTGGCTTCCAACAACCCGACGCAGAAGTCCAAGACCAAGGCCCCCACCGTCGTCGCCGCGCGCAACGTGCGCGACGAGGAGGAAGATGCCGAAGTCGTCGTCACCCGGCCCGCGCAGCGCGGGCGCGTGACCGCCTCGGTCGCGCCGCAGCCGGAAGTCATCGCAGCAGCCGTCCCGATGCCGAAGTCGCGCCCGGGCGCGGTGACCGCCGAGCCGGCGCCGTCCGGTTTCAATCTCGCTTCTGCTTCCTCACAGCCGGTGCGTGCTCCGGCGCGGCAAGAATCGCGACAAGAATCACGTCAGCCCGAGTCGCGTCAGGCAGCGCCTGAGGCGGCTCCGTCCGGCGGCTTCAATCTCGCCTCGGCCTCGTCGACGCAGGTTCCGGCGCCGGTGCGTCCCGCGCAGGCCGCGAGCCTGATCTCGGCGAACGACATCATCAATGAGCGCGGCTACTGGCAGGGCCTGGTCGAAACGCAAGAGCGGCCGGTCCCGCCTGCGGATATCCCGCAAGCACGCCCCGCCGCAGTCGCGGAAGCGCCGATCACCGGCAGCGTCGCGCCCGGCAGCCTGGCGCCGTGGCCGATGCCCGACCGTGCGGCGGCGCGTGATGCCATGGCTTATGCATCGCCGAGCGTACCGGTCGAATCCCGTCCGGGTCAGGCTTCCAAGGCCCGCGTCGTCGCCAAGCTCCCGAGCCAGCGTGACGTCACCACGACCACGCAGGGCGCGCGTCCGGGCCCGGCCAGCGTCAAGATCGGCGAGCGCTTCAACAATCCATGGATGCGCGCGATGATCGTGTCGCCGAGCGCGATCGAGTTCATGAGCACCTCGCTCTACGGCGCGCCCGATACCGCCTCGCTGCGGCCGCACCTGGCGAAGCCCGCCTCGACGGTGATGATGACGTTCTCCGACGATCCGCATCTCGGGATGTCGTCCGAGCAATTCCGCGGCAACGCCGTGGTATTCGTCGCCACCGTGACCTTCCGGCAGCGCACCGCGGCGCTGCGCTGATCCGAACTTCGATCACAGAATTTGAAAGAAGGCCGGGATCGCTCCCGGCCTTCTTCGTTTTTTAGGTTTTGGCTTCGGACTAGCCCCGGCGCCGAACCGGCGCAGGACGCGAATGCCCGGGCCTTCCGCGAGCCAGTGTCAGCTCAGCATGCCGAGCGCGAGCATATAGGTCTCGAGGATCGACTCGTGCTCCTTGCGCTCGTCGGCATCCTCTTTGCGCATCCGGATAATCGTGCGCAGCGCCTTGACGTCGAATCCCATCGACTTGGCCTCGCCGTAGACATCCTTGATGTCGTCCGCGAGCGCCTTCTTTTCCTCTTCCAGCCGCTCGATCCGCTCCACGAAGGCTTTCAGATGATCCTTCGCAAACCGGGTCCCGGCCTGTTCTGCTGTTTCTTGTTCAGCGGCAGCGGTCGCCATCGATAACTCCTCCATCCACGCAACAGTGCGACTGGTTGTGCCAGTGTCCTCTTAATCCGAAGTTCACAGGCGCCAGCACAGCGCGGGTATCCGAACTTCAGATTCGGGACACTGCTAAGGACGGGGAGTCGGGCACTTGGGTCAAGGCCGCGCGATTTCATCCAGCCGATCATCCACAATACGGGACAATAGCTTTGGACAATCAGTGTTTGTGGCTTGCCTTTTCGAACGCGGCCTTTTGCTCGGCGGACGCTTCCTTTTGGAACTTCGCCTTCCATTCCTCGAACGGCATGCCGTAGACCGCCTCGCGGCTCTGATCCTTGCTCATCGGCACGCCGCTCGCGTCCGCCGCTTCCTTCATCCAGTTGGAGAGGCAATTGCGGCAGAATCCGGCGAGATTCATCATGTCGATGTTCTGCACGTCGGTACGGGTGCGCAGATGATCGAGGAGGCGCCGGAACGCGGCGGCTTCGAGTTCGGTGCGGGTCTTGTCATCCATCTTGCTATCCATGGCGAATTCCTCGCGCGAGTCGGGTCATTGCGAACATAAACATCGCGGCCGCCGGATTGAAGGGCCGGCGAACCCGGCCCGGCCCGAGCACCGTCGCTACGCCAGCGCCGCTTTGACGCGGTCGGGCGTGAACGGGGCGTTGCGCAGACGCCGTCCGGTCAGCGCGAACACCGCATTGCTCACGGCGGGCACCACGCCTGGAATCCCAAGCTCGCCGACCGGCAGCGGGATGTCGCCAGAACGGGTGACATCGACCGTGATCTCGGGAATCTCGGACAGCCGCAGAATCTCGTAGTCGTGGAAGTTGGTCTGCTGCACGACGCCGTCCTGGATCGTGATCCGCTCCTTGAGCGCGCTGCCGAGCGCAAAGATCAGCGAGCTTTCGAGTTGCGCGACCACATTGCCGGGCTGCACCGGCAGGCCGACGTCGGCCGCGCACCAGAGATTGTGGCACTTGATCCGGCCACTGGCCCGGTCGATGGATACCTCGGCGACGGTGCCAACCAGTGAAAAGCCGATCGGCGGCAGCCCGAGCTTGCCGAACGAGATACCGAGCGCGGTGCCCTCGCGCTTGCGGCCCCAATCGGCCATCTTCGCGGCCGTCTCGACGACGCGCTTGGCACGCGGGTCCTTGAGCAACGCGAGCCGATACGCCAGCGGGTCCTGACCGGCGAGCTGCGCCAATTCGTCGATCACCACCTCGATCGCGAAATTGGTGGCACCCGCGCCAATCCCGCGCCACGGCGCGGTGCGCACGCCGCGCTCCTCGTAGATGTGATCTGCGACATGCGCGGGCACGTCGTAGTGCGGGACGTCGGCGCCGGCGAAAACGATGTGATCGATGCCCTTCTGCGTGTCCATCCGCGCCTGACCGTAGAGATACGGCACCACGGTGTCGGCGGCGATCCGGTGCCGCCAGCCGACCACCTTGCCACCGGCATCGAGGCCGACCTCGATGCGCTGCGCATACATCGGCCGGAACCGGCCGTGCACGACGTCGTCGCTGCGGCTCTGGATCATCTTCACCGGCTTGCCGGCGGCCTTCGACAGGTTCACCGCATCGATTACGTATTCGACGAAGATGTTGCGGCCGAACGAACCGCCCATCTGCATCTGGTGCAGCGTGACCTTCTCCGGCCCGACGCCGGCGGCCTTTGCCGCCTCGGCGACGGCGCGGGTCTGCCACTGCGTACCGGTCCACACCTCGACGCCATCAGCCGTGACGGAGGCGACGCAGACATGCGGCTCCATCTGTGCGTGGTAGACATAGTCGTTCGTGAACTCGCTGCCGTGAACCTTGGCCGCGCCCGCGATCGCCGCATTGGCGTCACCCGTCGTGCGGCCGACCACACCCTTGCGCGCGGGATCGCGCACATGGGCCAGGTACTCATGCAGGTTCGCAGTCGAATCGACCTTCGAGCCCGGGGCGTCTTTCCATTCCGCCTTGAGCTTGCCGCGCGCGGCGAACACCGCTTCGACGGTTTCGCCGATGATGCCGACGCCGTTGTCGAGCGCGACCGCGTCGATGATGCCGGGCTGCTTCCTCAGCTCATCACGGTTGAACGTGGTCGGGCCCGAGCCGCGCACCGGCGCGCGCGCCAGCGTGGCATAGACCATCCCCGGCACCTGCACATCCATCGCGTAGATCGGCTTGCCCGACGACTTGTCGACGACGTCGGCACGCGGCACGTCCTTGCCGATCAGCCGGAACTGGCTCGCCGGCTTGAGCTGGTCCGGCTTGATCTCCGGCATCTTCTCCGGAACCTTGGCAAACGCCGCGACCTCGCCATAGCCGATCCGGCGTTTCGACGCCGCATGGACGATCGTGCTCGGCTCGGTCGTCAATTCCACGACCGGTACGTTCCAGCGCTCCGCGACCGCATCGAGCAGCACACGGCGCGCCTGCGCCGCCGCGGTCCGGCACGGCACCCAGTAGCCGCGCGTGGTCAGGCTCCCGACCACCATCTGCTGCTGCAGGATCGGGTGGTTGTAGACGGCTGCGACCGGCGCCTGCTGCACCTTGACCTTCGACCAGTCGGCATCGAGCTCTTCGGCGATGATCAGCGGCAGCGCGGTGTTGACGCCCTGCCCCATCTCGAGCGCCGGCGACGTGATCGTGATGGTGCCGTCGTTGGCGATGGCGACATAGGCGTTGAGCTTGCCGCCGGCTTGCGCGAGCGCGTCATTCGCGCCGAACAGCGATGGCGCCCCCAATGCAAAGGCAAACGATAGTCCAGCCGAACCGGCGAGCATCTCGCGTCGGCTGAGTGCGGGTGCGGGGTTGCTGCGGGTCATCTCACGCTCCTCCGGCTGCACGTTGGATGGCGCGCACGATCCGTGGATAGGTGCCGCAGCGACAGAGATTGCCGTCCATGTGCGCGACGATCTGCTCGCGCGACGGCTGCTTGTTGGTGGCAAGCAGATCCGCGGCCTGCATGATCTGCCCGGACTGGCAATAGCCGCATTGCGGCACCTGCTCCGCGATCCATGCGCGCTGCAGCGGATGGCTGGCGTCGGGGGACAGGCCCTCGATGGTGGTGACCTGCTTGCCCGCGACTTGCGACGCGGTGACCTGACAAGAACGCACCGCCTTGCCGTCAAGGTGGACCGTGCAGGCGCCGCACAGGCCGGTGCCGCAGCCGAATTTGGTGCCGCTCAATTTGAGATGCTCGCGCACGATCCACAGCAGCGGCGTGTCGGGCGCGACATCGACACTGGCCTTCCGGCCATTGATGACGAATGCGGTGGCCGCCATCGAACTCCTCCCTGGTTCGCGATCCGTGTTCGGATTCTTGGTTCGAATTCTTGGTTCGAATTCTTGTTCGAATTCTTGTTCGAATTCTTGGAAAGAGTCTATTTTACTCCGCCGGCCCGGACAATGCGCATTGGACTTTCGGACGCCGACGCCGCCGACCGGCTTCTGGCCGAGAATCCGGCGTTATGCGGGTGACAAGGCCCTGCGGGATGTAGAAGGTACGCCCGAGTGCGCCCAAGATGCGCGTTCGAGCGCGCCTTTGGGCTGAAGCGGCAAGGACTTATGATGGCCGGGCCAGACCGAGCCTTCCTGGAAGGCTTGTTCAACACCGCGGTGGCGACCGCGCATCCGAGCAACTGCCTGCCGCCGCACCTGCCGGAGCCGCCGTCGTCCGGACGTCTGATCATTCTCGCCGCCGGCAAGGGTGCCGGCGCGATGGTCGCGGCGGCCGAGCGGCACTATCTCGACGACCGCGCCCTACCCGCGAACCGGATCGACGGCCTCGCCGTCACGCGGCACGGGTACGGCCTTCAAACCAGGCAGGTCCGGGTGATCGAAGCCGGACATCCCGTCCCCGATGCGGCAGGACTGGCCGCGACCTTCGAAACACTGTCGCTCGCCGACGCGGCGGGACCAGACGACATGGTCGCCGTGCTGATGTCCGGCGGCGCGTCGGCCAATTGGATCGCCCCGGCTGTCGGCCTGTCGCTCGCCGAGAAGCAGGCGCTGACGCGGGCTCTGCTCGCGTCCGGTGCTTCGATTTCCGAAATCAACGGCGTGCGCAAACATCTCTCGCGCATCAAAGGCGGCCGTCTTGCCGAGCGGATCAGCCCGGCGCGCTTTGTCACGATCGCGATCTCCGACGTGCCCGGCGACGATCCCGCGGTGATCGGATCGGGGCCGACGGTGCCCGATCCGACGACCCTGGCGGATGCAAGGGCGACAATCGCACGCCACCACCTCGACGTGTCGGAAGCGGTCGCGAAAGCCCTCGCCGATCCTGCCAACGAAACGCCGAAACCCGGCGATCCGGTTTTCGCAAATTCGTCATTCGTGCTGGCATCGCGCCCGTCCGACGTATTCGACAAAGCACAAGCCACCGCACACGCGGCCGGATACGAATGCATCGTGCTCGGAACGACGATCGAAGGCGAAGCCCGCACGGTGGCGTCGGAGCATGCGCGGCTCGCGCTCGAGCTTCGCGCGCAGGGCAAGCGCACCGTCATTCTGTCGGGGGGCGAGTTGACCGTCACGATCCGCGGCAAGGGCCGGGGCGGACCTAACCAGGAGTACATGCTGGCGATGGCAATCGCCCTCGACGACACCGCCGGAATTGCGGCGCTCGCCGCCGATACCGACGGAATCGACGGCGGCGGCGGCAAAAGCGACGATCCAGCCGGCGCTTTCATTGATTCGTCGACGATTGCTCGCGCGCATCGGCTCGGCCTCGATCCTGCCGCCTTTCTTGACGCCAATAATTCGACGGAATTCTTTGAAAAGCTCGGCGATCTTCTGAAACCAGGCCCGACATGCACCAACGTCAGCGACTTCCGGGCCATCCTCGTTGACAGCCCCTGAATCTTCACGCGATATCCCGGAAATCGGGGGAGTTACGGCTGTAATGTCCGAGAAGCCAACCATTGCGTGTCCGGTCCCTGAGCGGCCGAAACGACGCATGGCGGGTGTGCGCGGCGGGATTCTTGGTGCCCTGATCGCCGGCGCGGCCGTTCTCCAGGCCGATATCGCGGCCGCCGACTTCCGGATTTGCAACAATACCGGCAGCCGGGTCGGCGTTGCGCTCGGCTACAAGGACAGCGAGCAATGGACCACCGAGGGCTGGTGGAACCTGTCCGCGCGAACATGCGAAACAATTCTTCGGGGAACCCTCGCCGCCCGCTACTATTACGTCTATGCAGTCGATTACGATCGCAGCGGCGAATGGGCGGGAAGGGCATACATGTGCACGCGTGAAAAGGAATTCACGATCCGCGGCACCGAGGACTGCCTGGCGCGCGGTTACGACCGCACCGGCTTCTTCGAGGTCGACACCGCCGAGCAGCCGTCGTGGACCGTGCAGCTCACCGACTCGGCCGACCAGACTCCGCAACAACCCCTGCAATCGCGTGTGCCGCTGACACCCGTCCCCGCGACGGGCCGCCCGAACACGCCATCATTCCCGACACGCAAGAACTGATGCGACGCTTACGCCGTACCAAGATCGTCGCCACACTCGGCCCGGCGTCGTCCGAGCGTTCCATGATCGCTGCGCTGTTCCGCGCGGGCGCCGACGTCTTTCGCATCAACATGAGCCACACCTCGCATGACCGCATGCGCGAGCTGGTGTCGAACATCCGCTCGGTCGAGGAGGAATTCGGACGCCCGATCGGGATCCTGGTCGATCTGCAGGGCCCGAAGCTGCGCGTGGGACAGTTCGAAAGCGGCCCGGTTGTGCTGCCGAACGGCGCGACGTTCACGTTCGATACCGACAAGACGCCCGGCAACGTCACGCGCGTACATCTGCCGCATCCCGAGATTTTCGAGTCGATCGAGCCCGGCCACACCTTGCTGCTCGACGATGGCAAGGTGCGACTGACGGCGACCGAGGTTTCCGAAGGAAAAATCGTCACGCGGGTCGAGGTCGGCGGCAATCTGTCGGATCGCAAGGGCGTGAGCCTGCCGGACACCACGATCCCGTTCTCGGCCCTGGCGCCAAAGGACCGCTCCGATCTCGAGGCCGCGCTCGACACCGGCATCGACTGGGTCGCGTTGTCGTTCATCCAGCGCCCGGAAGACATCGCCGAAGCGAAGAAGATCACCCGCGGCCGCGCCGCGGTGATGGCCAAGATCGAGAAGCCGCAGGCGGTGACGCGGCTCGACGAGATCCTGGAAGTCGCGGACTCGCTGATGGTAGCGCGCGGCGACCTTGGCGTTGAGATGCCGCTCGAGCGCGTGCCGGGCGTTCAGAAATACATGACGCGCTCGTCGCGCCGCGCCGGCAAGCCGGTGGTAGTCGCGACGCAGATGCTGGAATCGATGATCAACAGCCCGGTGCCGACGCGCGCCGAGGTGTCGGACGTCGCTACCGCAATTTTCGAGGGCGCCGATGCCGTGATGCTTTCGGCGGAATCGGCGGCCGGCAAATTCCCGGTCGAGGCGGTCGCCACCATGAACCGCATTGCCGAGGAGGTGGAGAAAGATTCGCTCCACCAGAGCATCATGCAGGCGCAGCGCGCCGATCCGGAGCCGACCGGCGCCGACGCGATCGCCGCCGCGGCGCGGCAGATCGCCGAGACGCTCGACCTCGCGGCGCTGATCTGCTGGACGTTCTCCGGCTCCACTGCGTTGCGGGTCGCGCGCGAGCGGCCCGGCCCGCCCACCGTCGCGATCTCGCCCAATGTCCAGACCGCGCGTCGGCTGTCGCTGATCTGGGGCGTGCACTGCGTGGTGGCGGAAGACGCGCACGATCAGGACGACATGGTGGAGCGCGCCTGCCGGCTGGCGTTCAAGGACGGCTTCGCGCGTGCGGGTCAGCGCGTGATCGTGGTCGCGGGCGTGCCGCTCGGCACCCCCGGCGCCACCAACATGCTGCGCATCGCGTTCGTCGGCGCCGAAGCCGGGCGCGACCTGTAGCGCTCTTTAGACAGCAGCGGCGCACTCCCCGTCATGCCCCGCCAACGGGTCCGGCCGAAGGCCGGCCCGATGATGAACTCCGGCGGGGCATCCAGTCTTCAATGAAGATTTCGGGATTCTGGATCGCCCGCGTGCGCGGGCGATGACGTTCGGAAATCTTACGAACGAGCGTGCTCGATCTCAGAGATCGCGGCCGTCGACGGTCTCGGTCAGGCGCTTGATCAGAT
>Ga0075430_100000155_pt1 | contig 44657 bp, 43 predicted proteins | sample RhiMetdeltSRZDD4_FD_75294 | JGI IMG/M metagenome (GOLD analysis project Ga0075430, IMG submission 75294) | Populus rhizosphere microbial communities from Tennessee, USA - Rhizosphere MetaG P. deltoides SRZDD4 | ecosystem: Host-associated > Plants > Roots > Rhizosphere > Soil | place: USA... | reverse complement strand
GAGCCGATGGAGAAGTGCGCGGTGTGCGCCGCGTCGCCGAGCAGCACCACGTTCTCGTGCCGCCAGGTCTCGCACCGGATCGTGGTGAAGCTGATCCACTTGGAGTTGTTGCCGATGAGCCGGTGCCCGTCGAGCAGGTCGGCGAAGATCTCGCCGCAGTGGGCGATCGCCGCCTCGTCGGACACGCCGGGCGGTAGGTCCGCGGTGGTGAAGCCGGCCCGCCGCCACACGTCGTCGTGCATCTCGACGATCAGCGTCGAACCGGTGGCGTCGTACGGGTACGCGTGCACCTGCATCACGCCGTGCTCCGTGCGCCGCACGTCGAAGGTGAACGCGTCGAAGACCTTGTCCGTGCCGAACCAGATGTAGCGGCACGCGCGCACGTCGTACGACGGCCGGAAGGTGTCGGCGTACTTCGTGCGGACCGTCGAGTTGAGCCCGTCCGCCGCGACCACCAGGTCGTACGTTGTGCGCAGCTCGTCGACGTCCGGAGCGGGCGTGGCGAACCGCAGCTCCACCCCGAGGTCCTGGCAACGCCGCTGGAGGATGCCCAGCAGGGCCACCCGGCTCATCGCGGCGAAGCCGTGCCCACCACTGGTGATGACGTGCTCCGGGCTGCCACGCCCAGCCGCCCGCGGGCCGAGCCGCAGGTGGACGTCGATGTCGTCCCAGCGCGCGAAGGTCGCCGCCATGGCGGCGTAGACGACCGGGTCGGCGTGCTCGATGCCGCCCAGGGTCTCGTCGGAGAGGACGACCCCGAAGCCGAACGTGTCGTCCGGCGCGTTGCGCTCCCACACCGTGATGCGGCGGGCCGGGTCGAGCTGCTTGGCCAGCGCCGCGAAGTAGAGGCCACCCGGGCCGCCGCCGATGACCGCGATCCGCACCGGCTGAGCGTATGCTGCGTGCGCGACGACCGTCAACGAGGCGTCAGGTCGTGCCGACTCGGGACGGAAGGCGTGCGGAAGGTCGCGGGAAAGGGGGCCGGGATGCTGCGGTTCGCGGGACGCACCGCCGTGGTGACCGGCGGGGCCGGTGGCATCGGGCAGGCGGTCGCCGAGGGGTTCGCCGCGGCCGGTGCCGCCGCCGTCGCCGTGGTCGACGTGGCCGGCACCGCCGAGGTGGTGGCCCGGCTGCGGGCCGCACACCCCGAGGTGCGGATCGAGGGGTACGACGTCGACGTCGCCGACCGCGCGGCGGTGCACGCCATGACGAGTACGGCAGCCGCTGAGCTGGGCGGCCCGCACGTGCTGGTCACCCTGGCCGGCGGCTCGCTCGGCACCCCCCGCGACCTGGCCGACATCACGCCCGACCACCTCGACCTGGTGCTCGACGTGAACCTGAAGGGCACGTTCTACTGCTGCCAGGCGGCGGCGCCGCTGATGGCCGCGACCGGCGGTGGCGCCATGGTGACCTGCTCGTCGATCGGCGCGCGGCAGCCGTCACCGGTGACCGGCGCCCCGTACGCCGCGGCCAAGGCCGCCATCGGCGGCCTCACCCGGCGGCTGGCCCGCGAGCTCGGACCCACCGGGGTACGGGTCAACGCGGTGGCCCCCGGCCTGTTCCTCACCCCGCGGCTGCGCCGCCGCTACGACGAGATGCCCGAGGCCGAGCGGCGCGAGGTGCTCGACGGGATCCCGCTGGGCCGCATGCCCGACCTGCGCGAGATCGTCGACCCGGTCCTGTTCCTCGCCAGCGATGCCGCCTCGTTCATCACCGGGGTGACCCTCGACGTCAACGGGGGCCGCTACCTGCCCGCGTGACCCGCCCGGCGCATCTCATAGAGCAGGGCTGATGCTGCCGCTAGAGTCGTTGGTGTGGCTGGCGAGCTGGTGTCCCGCAATGACCTGCGCATGTCCGACGCCGACCGGGAACGCGTCGTGGAGCGGCTGCGGGCCGCCGTGGGAGAAGGCCGGTTGACCCTGGACGAGTTCGAGCAGCGGCTCGACGCGGTGCTCACGGCCCGCACCTTCGGGGAGGTCGAGCCGTACGTGGCCGACCTGCCCGCGGTGCCGGTGCCCAAGGAGCACGTCCAGGTGCGGGCCACCAGCTCCGGTGTCAAGCGCCGGGGCCAGTGGGTGGTTCCCCGGCAGCTGTCCGTGTTCAACAAGTCCAGCTCGGTCACGCTCGACTTCACCGAGGCCGTGCTCGCGCACCGGGTCGTCCACATCGAGCTGGACTGCCATCGCGGGTCGACAACGCTGGTCCTGCCGCCCGGCGCCACGGTCACGACCGACGAGGTAGAGATGGTCCGGAGCAGCGTGTCCGTACGCAAGGTGCCGGTGGCCGACCTCCCCGGCGCCACCGGCGTGCACTTCGTCGTACGCGGCAAGCAGAAGTCGAGCAGCCTCCTCGTACGCCACCAGCGGCGGTTCTGGCGCTGGCGCTGGTGACCGGGATGCCCTGCCCCACTCGGTCCGCAGTCAGCCAGCCCCGAAGACCTGTCAAACGTCTGGACACAAGCCCTGATCAGCTAGACCTACTCGCCGAGCTGGACGCGCTGGACAATGACACCACCAGCGCACCAACTACGGACGGAGGGAGCCAGTCATGACCACCCGCGCCGACATGGCTGGCCAGCTCGCACTCAGCCCGGCCTCCTCCACCAAGACCTATGTGGTGGAAGCGCACACCGGCGACCCTGCCGGATGCCTGTCCGACCTACCCGGACGAGTGGAGGCCACCGACGATGCGTTCTTGTTCCAGGTCGTCACCGGCAAAGGCGTGTACTGGGTCGACCAGCTCGACGAGCGGTTCTGGCGGTTCCACACCGACATGCGCAACGCCGATGCTTATCCGGTCCTGCGCGACTGGATCGGTGCCCGCCGCGACCTGGACTGGATGTGGCTACCCTCGGAACACCTGCGCCACCTGTGGCCGCAAGCGGTCTCCCGGCGGGTACGCACCGACTTCCGTGGCAGCGGCTTCCTGGGCAGCACCGTTCCAGCACGGGACGTGCGGGTACAGCTTCAAGGCGACAACGCCGAGCATCTTCTCGATCTGATCTCTGAGATCCCCGAGGTCAGCTCGGCCGTCTCCTTCGACGGCGTGGAAGTTAGCGTGACCGATCCCAGCTTCGGCAGCGTCCGCGAGGGCGTCAACAGGATGGGCCGCTTCGCGGTCTCCGGCGAGTCGTTAGAGCTGCACTTGCAGTTCGTCAACACCGTGGTCGACCGGTACAAGCGGCTCGTGCAGCTTTGCGAGGCCAAAGCGATCCAGTGGCGTGCTACCTCCGAAGAGGGTGGCGGCACCCTCACCGGCGGGCCCATCGTCATCGAGTTCAGCCGCGAGATCGACGACGTCGCCGCCTTCGCGGACGAGCTAACCGCCAGTCGGGAGCCGTTCCGGCTGTGGGGGCCTCACCACCGTGCGGCGCGGCGTAGCCGAGGTCGAAGCGGTCGACCTCCACGTCGGCCAGACCCTCCAGCTCGACATCGGTCCCCAGTGGATGCGCGTCTACCTGTACGAAGGCTCCTGCGGGAACACCATCGCGCGGCTGATCAGCAACCTACAGCACCGTTTCGACGGCGCCCTGACCCTTAGAGACATCGACATCGACACAGCGGCCCGCCGCCCAGCGCGCCTGAACGCTTGAGGACTGCCCGGGTGGGACCGGGGATGAGTGGAGGAGGACGCTGGAGGCCAGGTGGAGCGAAGGAGATTGACCCGCCTCTGCGCCGGGCCGCCTGAGCGGCACGGCTTCACCGGGGCTGGCTGAGCCACTCCCAGGCGCGCCGCAGGCCGTCGGCGACCGGGTTCTCGCCTGCCCGCGCGGCCTCCTCGGCCACCGCGTCCTCGCTCGGCTCCCGCAGGGCATCCGCGGGTACGGCGAGCCGCACGCCGCGTTCGTACAGCGCCTCGACCTGCTCCCGGTCGGCGAAGAGGTGGCGATCGCCGGGCGTGCGCACGATGAGGCCGTGGAACACGCCGGTCACCTCGTCGGCCAGCACATGCTCCACGGCACCGGCCGGCGCGCCGTCGCAGGCGAAGACCGGCGAGCCGGGGCGCAGGATGAGGTAGGCGATAGGCGCTCCAAGATCTCCCACAGCACCCACGCTACGCGAGCCCCGCCCAGCCCGCCGGAGTACGGGCCAACGCGGTCGCCCCGTCGGCGGCAACGGCAGCTCTGGCGCGGCAGATTATCGGGTACACTGCGGCTAGCTGCAACCGCACTTACACACCCAGCTCGTCGAGCGTGCAACACCCGCTCCCGCTGTGGGTGCCTGCCTCCCGGCCCGGGCCCAGTCCTCGCCCGTTCCCCGCGTACCCATGTAACTAGTTGGGCTGGAGGAACGGTGTCTGCCAAGGTCTCTTCCGCAGCTGGGCCGCGACTGCTACGCATCGATACGAGCCGGCCGGCACCGGCCACGGTCCGGGTCGCCGTAGCCGGAGAGGTCGACCTGGCGACGGCGACGGCGCTACGCGACAGCGTGTTACGCACGTTGCACGAGCAAGACCCCGTCGTGCTCGAAATCGACCTCGCCGGGGTCACCTTTCTGGACTGTGCCGGAATAGGCGCTCTCGTCGCGGCGCGCAACACCGCTGTCCAGATCGGATGCCGGCTGCGGGTCACCCACCCGCGGCCTATCGTCCGTCTGGTCCTGGACCTGACCGGCCTGCTCGATGTCCTCACCGCCCCGATCGACTGGCCACAGCTCACGAGCTGCGAGTACCCGTCGGGGACCGGACCGGCCGACGAAGTCGCGGCGTAGCCGTCGGGCGTGGTACATGCCTTGGGTGGCCAGAGTGGGATGAAACCCCCACGAGCGGGGGCCGCATACAGCGGTCATCGCAGGTCGGTCCGACGAGCGACGAGCGTGCCGTCCATGCGCACGGCGACCTGGCGGATGACGCAGATGACCAGGTCGATCATTCCGGTAAAGCCGCTCGGCGCTGAGCTGGTCAAGGATGTCGCCAAGCCCGGCGGGCGGCCCCCGCCGCAGGTGGTACGGGTGTGAGCGGCGACCGGATGACCCGGATCTGGGCGCAGGTGGCCCGGCAGGCGCGAGGCGCTGCGGTGTCGGTGGCGCACGTGTGCGCCGCCGTGGTGGATGGGGTCGGGGTGGACGGGGCTGGGGTCACGGTCATGGTCAGCCCCACGGTGCGGGAGACCATGACCGCCACCGATACGGTGGCCAGCGGCCTGGAGGACTTGCAGCTCATGTTGGGGCAGGGCCCGTGTGTGGACACCTTTGTCGGGGGCGGCCCGGTCCTCGCCGTCGACCTGCGCTCACCGGAGTGCCTCGCGCGGTGGCCGGCGTTCACCCCGGCCGCGCTCGACATCGGGGCACGGGCGGTGTTCGCGCTGCCGTTGCAGGTCGGCGCGATCCGTCTCGGTGCGCTCGATCTGTACCGGGGCCGGCCCGGCGGGCTGAACCCGGCCGAGCTGGCCGACGCACTGGTGTTCGCCGACACCGCGGGCATGCTGCTGCTCGACGCCGCAGCGGGTACGCAGCCGGACCTTACGGAGCTGGCCTGGCAACGCGAAGGCCCGCGCAGCTACCACGCCGTGGTGCACCAGGCCACGGGCATGGTGCTGGTCCAGCTCGGGTGCGCCGTCGACGCGGCCTTCGCCCGGCTGCGCGCCTATGCCTACGCCCACGACATGCGGTTGCGTGACGTGGCCCGTGCCGTGGTCGAGCGGCGGCTACGGTTCGACCCGGACCCCGCCCCCGAACGCTCGGCCGATGACGCGTCCTGACCGTCATATCACTGTTCCATCGCCTGGAGCGGTGCCGCCGACCAGGACTAACGTATGACGAGGGTGAGCAAGACATGAGCGAGCGACAGCTGGCCGAGGTGTTCGTCGAGATGGCCGACACCCTCGTCGACGACTTTGACCTGATCGACTTCCTGCACCGGTTGACCGTGCGCTGCGTCGAGCTGCTCGAGGTGACGGCTGCCGGGTTGCTGCTGTCCGACGACCGCGGCGCCCTGCAGATGGTCGCCGCCTCTACCGAACAGACCCGGCTGCTTGAGCTGCTGCAGCTACAGACCGACACCGGCCCGTGCCCGGAGTGCTTCCACACCGGCCGGGCGGTGACGGTCACCGACCTGGCGACCACGGCCGGCCGCTGGCCCCAGTTCGTCGCCGCAGCCAGCCAGATCGGGTTCGCGTCCGTCCACGCCCTGCCGATGCGGCTACGCACCGAGATCATCGGCGCCCTGAACCTGTTCGACACGCGACCCGGGGCGCTGTCCGCCGACACCATCCGCCTCGGTCAGGCCCTGGCCGACGTGGCCACGATCGGCCTGTTGCAGACCCGCGCCATCAGCCGGCGCGAAACCCTCGCCGAACAGCTTCAGACCGCGCTGAACACCCGGGTGATCATCGAGCAGGCCAAGGGCGTCGTCGCCGAACGCCGCCAGATCGACATGGACCAGTCGTTCGTCCTGCTGCGCACCCTCGCCCGCAGCACGAACCGCCGCCTGTCCGACCTGTCCCGCGCCGTCGTCGAGGGATCCGAGGTGTTCTGACATCCACCCGGCGGACCAGGGGCCGTCGTCGCCGGTCAGCTCACCTCGGCCCGGAGCGGCTCGCCGACCTGGTGTAGGTGGCGTAGGGCCTGGGCGTAGGAGCGCAGCAGCGTGGTCTCGCAGTACGCCACGTTGTGCCGATGGCAGAACCCCTTGACGACATCCTGGGCACGGCGCAGGTTCGGTCGTGGCATGTTGGGGAACAGATGGTGCTCGATCTGGTAGTTGAGCCCGCCCAGGACGAAGTCGACCAGCCAGCCGCCGCGCACGTTGCGCGAGGTGAGCACCTGCCGGCGGAGGAAGTCGGTCTGGTCGTCGGCTCCCAGCATCGGCATGCCCTTGTGGTTGGGTGCGAAGGCGCACCCCAGGTACAGGCCGAACAGAGCCTGCTGGACCACGATGAACACAGCCGCCTTGAGCGGGGAGAGCACCAGCAGCACCATGGTCAGGTAGCCGACGGCGTGCACAGCGAGCAGCAGGGCCTCCCGCGAACGGTGACGCACACCGCGGCCGGCGATGGCCTGCACGCTCGACACGTGCAGCTGCACCGCCTCCAGCAGCAGCAGCGGAAAGAACAGGTACCGCTGGTGGCGGGCGATGAACCGGGTCAACCGGCTCCGCTTGGCCCACGCCTGTCCCGCAGTGAACGCGAGCGCGCCGATCTCGATGTCCGGGTCCTTGTCCTCGGTGTTGGGGTGGGCATGGTGGCGGTTGTGCTTGTCGACCCACCAGCCGTAGCTCAGGCCGATGGCCAGGTTGCCGTGTACCAGGCCGACCAGATGGTTGGCCCGCCGCGACTGGAAGATCTGCTGGTGCCCGGCGTCATGACCGATGAACCCGATCTGTGCGAACACCACCGCCAGGAATGCGGCGACGGCGAGCTGCCACCATGAGTCGCCCAGCACCACGAACCCCGCCCAGCCAAGGGCGAGCAGCGCAGCGGTCACGGCGATCTTCGTCGCGTAGTAGCCACGGCGCCGCCTCAACAGGCCAGCGGTCTTGACCTGACGCATCAGGTCGGCGTAGTCACTGCCGCGCCGGGCGGTGCGACCACCGTCGGGCTGTGCTGTGAGCAAGGTAGGTGCGGCCATGCGGACCTCCGGGTCGGCATCGGATCGTGGCGTTGATACATCGCCCGGGGTCTCGGGGCCAACCGCTGCCGACCGCAGTCCTCGACCGCAATGGTGGTCCGGACGGACTGGCCGCGTTCGACGTCGACGCTAACACCGGCCCCGCCCTGGTGCGAGCCGGGCGGCCGGTGTGGTCGCCGTGGGTTCGGAGGGCATCGGGCGGGTATCCCAGGGCCGATGGAGCGGCGTGCCGCGAGGAGGCAGGTGCTGTGGCGAACTGGATGGCGCAAGCCCGGCAGCGGGCGCGGACGCGGCTGGCGAACGCCCGGCGGGGAGGCGCAGTACCCCCGTTCGCGGCGGACAGGTCCCTGGGCGAGCCCACTGGGCTGGTCCGGGTCGTGCGGTCCGCACCTACGGTGGACGAAGGGCTTCCCCGCGGCGTACGCATCGCGGGGGCCTGGGCGTGGCGGCTGATCCTGTTCATCGCAGCCGCCTACCTGCTGCTCCGGCTCGTCGGAGTCCTCCGCGTGGTGGTCATCCCCGTTGCGGTGGCGCTGCTCCTGGCGGCGTTGCTGCAACCGGCCGCCGGGGCGCTTCGCCGGCGGGGCATGAACAAGTCGGTTGCGGCCGGGATCGTGCTCGTCACCGGGCTGCTGGTCGTGTTCGGCGGCCTCGGGCTGATCGTCCAGACGTTTATCTCCCAGTTCGACGACCTTTCCACACAGGTGACCGAGGGTGTCGAGAAGATCGAGGCGTGGCTTGTGCAGGGCCCGTTGCATCTCTCGCAGGCCCAGCTCACCGACGGCATGGAACGCCTGCGACAGCAGCTGTCCGAGAACCAGGGCGCGCTTACCGCCGGCGCGCTGAGCACCGCCACCACGCTGGGCGAGGTCGTGGCGGGGTTCTTCCTGGTCCTGTTCACCCTCTTCTTCTTCCTGCGCGACGGCGGCCAGATCTGGCAGTTCCTCTGCCGCATGCTGCCCCGACCGGCCCAGGTGCCGGTGGCCCGGGCCGGCCACTACTCGTGGGTCACGCTGGTGTCCTACGTCCGCGCGACCGTGCTCGTGGCGTTCGTCGACGCGGTCGGCATCGGCATCGGGCTCGCCGTGCTCCGCATCCCGCTCGCGCTTCCGCTCGCCGCACTGGTGTTCCTCGGCGCGTTCATCCCGTTGATCGGTGCCACGCTCACCGGCGCGGTCGCCGTCCTGGTCGCGCTCGTCACCAACGGGCCGGTCAGCGCGCTCCTCGTCCTCGCCGTGGTGATCATGGTACAGCAGATGGAAGGCCATGTCCTGCAGCCGCTCATCATGGGCCGCGCGGTCTCGCTGCATCCTCTCGCCGTCATCCTCGCGATCGCGACCGGTGTGGTCGTCACCGGCATCGTCGGCGGCCTCGTCGCCGTGCCGGTGCTGGCTGTCGCCAACACCGCCGTGCGCTACCTGGCCGCACACCCGACCGGTGCGCCCACGGCCGACCGGGAGCCGCCCGGGACAGAGCCCACCGACGAGGACCAAGCCGAAGCCGAACGGGCCGTCGACGAAGCGGCCGGACGATCTGACCCCGCCGCGCCCCCACCGCCGGAGACGTCCGTGAACCCACCCGACCGTGCGTTGGTGGACACCGGCCCGGAGAAGACCAGCGGGTGAGCACGCGCGACATCGGGCGGGCGGGGGTTGGTGGGCCGCGCGAAGGTCCGCCGCCGGGAAACGGGGCTCAAGGCGCGGGCGCCACCCGGTCGCGCAGCACGAACCGCTGCACCTTGCCGGTCGACGTCCGCGGCAGCGCGTCCACGAGCTCGACGACCCGGGGCACCTTGTACGGCGCGATCACCGACCTCGCGTACTCCCGCAGCTCCTCGGCCTTCTCCGGCGACCCCGGCACACCCGGCTTGAGCACGACGAACGCGTGCACCGACATGGTCCGTGCCGGGTCGGGCGCCCCGACCACCGCGCACTCCAGCACGTCCGCATGGCCCAGCAGCGCCATCTCCACCTCGGGCCCGGCGATGTTGATACCCCCCGAGATGATCATGTCGTCATTGCGCGCCTGGTACCAGAAGTAGCCATCAGCGTCGCGCAGGTACGTGTCCCCGGTCAGGTTCCAGCCGTGCCGCACGTACTCCCGCTGCCGCTGGTCGGCGAGGTACCGGCAGCCGGTCGGCCCGCGCACGGCTAGCCGGCCGATCTCCCCGTCCGGCACCGGGTTCCCGTCGTCGTCGAGCACGCAGGCCTCGTACCCGGGCACGGGCTTGCCGGTCGCGCCCGGCCGGATGTCGTCGTCGGCGGCGGAGATGAAGATGTGCAGCATCTCGGTGGAGCCGATGCCGTCGATGATCCTGAGCCCGGTGGCCTCGTGGAACGCCTGCCAGGTGGTGAGCGGCAGCGGCTCGCCCGCGGAGACGCAGCGGCGCAGCGAGCCCAGGGCGGCCCGGTCGGGCGCGGCGAGCATGGCCCGGTACGCCGTCGGCGCGGTGAACAGGATCGTCGGGCGGTGCTGGGCGAGTGCGGCCAGCAGCAGGTCCGGTGTCCCCTTCTCGACCAGCAGGGTGGCGGCGCCGGCGCGCAGCGGGAAGACGACCAGCCCACCCAGGCCGAACGTGAAGCCCAGCGGCGGCGACCCGGTGAACAGGTCCTCCGGCGTCGGGCGCAGCACATGCGCGGAGAACGTGTCGGCGTTGGCCAGCACGTCCCGGTGGAAGTGCATGGTGGCCTTGGGCCGGCCGGTCGTGCCGGAGGTGAACGCCAGCAGGGCCACGTCGTCCTGGCTGGTCTCCACCCCCGGGAAGCGGTCCGGCTGGATCTCCGCCCGTGTCTCCAGGCTCGCCCGCCGGCCGTCGCCGAAGACGGTGTACGGCCCGATGCCCGCCTCCACCAGGTCCGCCACGAAGCGGTGGTCCACGATGGAGTGGTCGATCCGGGCGATCTCGTGGATGGTGCGCAGCTCGCCGCTGCGCAGCAGCGGCATGGTGGTGACCACCACGCCACCCATCTTGAGCACGCCGAACCAGCACGCGACGAGCCACGGGTTGTTGGGCGCGCGCAGCAGCACCCGGTTGCCGGGGACCAGCCCAACCTCCGTGACCAGGTAGCTCGCCACCTGGTTGGCGCGGGCCAGCAGGTCGCCGTAGGTCCAGACCGACCCGTCCGGGGTGAGCAGGCAGCGGCGGTCCGCGCCGTGCGCCGCGGCGGTCCGGTCGAGCAGCTCGACGCCGCAGTTGAGCCGCTCGGGGTACTTCAGCTCCGGCAGGTCGAAGACGAGCGGCGGCCACTGGTCCTGCGGCGGCAGGTTGTCCCTGGCGAACGTGTCCACGTGGGCGGAGGGTGCAAGCGGCATGGCTGCTCCTCATGGCGCTGGTCACGTGACAGCGCCGCACCATGTGACAGCGCCTCATCACGCATGCATGACGGTAGTCAAGAACACGATATGGTGTCGCGATGGTGGAGACAACGGGCCCGGGCGCCGCTCCGCGCGCGCTGATCGTCACCATCTACGGGCTCTACAGCCGCGACAGCGGCGGCTGGCTGTCAGTGTCGCTGATGATCCGGCTTCTCGCTGAGCTCGGCGTGGACGAGCCGGCGGTGCGCTCGGCCATCTCCCGGCTCAAGCGGCGCGGCCTGCTCGTCGCCTCGCGGCGGGACGGCGTCGCCGGCTACGCGCTGTCGGCGCAGGCGCAGGAGATCCTCGCCGAAGGCGACGCCCAGATCTTCCAGCCCCACCCGGCCCGGCTCGCCGACGGCTGGCTGATGGTGGTCTTCTCGGTGCCGGAGACCGAGCGCGCCAAGCGCCACACGCTGCGCTCGCGCCTGGCCGCGCTCGGCTTCGGCGCGGCCGCGCCCGGGGTCTGGGTGGCGCCGGCCCACCGGTACGACCTCACCGCCAGCACCCTGCGCCGGCTCGGCCTGGAGTCCTATGTGGATCTTTTCCGCGCCGACTACCTCGCCTTCACCGACCTTACCCAGGCGGTCGGGGAGTGGTGGGACCTGAGCGCCATCCACAAGTCCTATGTGGAGCTCATCGCGCGGTGGGAGGGGCTTGGCCGGCAAGGCTTCTCGACCGAGGCGTTCGCGGACTGGGTACGGCTGCTCACCGACTGGCGGCGGCTGCCCTACCTGGACCCGGGCCTACCGCCCGAGCTGCTGCCCGCGGACTGGCCCGGCGCCCAGGCGGCCGAGCTGTTCCACTCCCTGCGCGCCCGGCTCGCCGGCCCGGCCCACGACCACGTCCGGCGCGTCTCGGCGGCCACGCGCTGACCGCGGCAACTACCACAGCAGCCGGCGGCATCAGAGCGTGGGCAGGTAGTGGGCCACCTCCTCGCTGCGTCCCTCGCCGCCATCGCGTCAAGATCGCGGTCTGGTGCAGGAAACGCGCAGTCGCACTGAACAGCGGTGGTGCGGAGTGCGGTGGACGGCTTGTGTCGACTGGGATGGAGCCCCTGCGTCAGCCCGGCACCACGGCGATGCCGGCGATCTCCACCAAAGCCTCGCCGTCCCAGAGCCGGGCCACCCCGACGCCGGCAGCGGCCGGGTAGTCCCGGCCCACCAGGCGGCGCCAGACCGCGCCCAGCTCGCCCGCCCGGCGCCGGTACTCCGGCAGGTCCACGATGTAGATCGTGGCCTGCACCAGGTGCTCCGGCTCGCCGCCGGCCGCCCGCAGCGCGGTGACGAGGTTGGCCAGCGCCCGCTCGAACTGGGCCACCAGGTCGCCGGCGCCGACAAGCTGGCCGGCGGAGTCCAGCGCCGTCTGGCCGGCCAGGAAGACGGTACGCCCGCCGGTGGCGACCACCGCGTGCGAGAAGCCGGAGGGCGTGGCCAGCGACGGCGGGTTGACCCGCTCGATCACGCCTGCACCGCCCCGCCGTCCACGTTGATGCCCTGCCCGGTGACCGCCCCGTTCTCCACGCAGAAGAGCACGGCCGAGGCGACCTCGGCCACGGTGATGAGCCGGCCGATCGGCTGCTGGCTCTCGAGAAAGCCCCGTGCGTCAGCCTCGGAACGGCCGGTCTTCGCCGCGATCCGGCGTACCGACTCGTCGGTCATCGGCGTGTCCACATAGGCCGGGCAGACCGCGTTGACCGTCACGCCGGTGCGGGCCAGCTCCGCGGCGGCCGACCGGACCAGGCCCAGCAGCCCGTGCTTTGACGCGGCGTACGCGGCGATGTAGGGGGCGCCGACCCGGGACGCGAGCGAGCCGATCGCCACGACCCGGCCCCAGCCCGCGGCTGTCATGGCCGGCACCGCGCGGCGCAGGCAGCGGAACGGCGCGGTGAGGTTGAGGTCGATGACCTGCTGCCACTGTTCGTCGGTGATCCGGTGCAGCGGCGCCGAGGGCGCCACGCCGGCGTTGGCGATGAGGATCTCGACCGGGCCGAACGCCTTCTCAGCCTGCTCGAAGACCTCGTCAACGGCGCCGGGCGCGGTCAGGTCGGCTGGTACGACCAGCGTCGGGCCGACGCACAGCGCCGCGGTCTCGGCCAGCTGCGCCTCGCTGCGCGCGGTGAGCGCGATACGGTGGCCCGCGGTCGCGAGCCGTACGGCGACCTCCCGGCCGATGCCCCGGCCCGCGCCGGTCACCAGGCACGTGCGTGGTTGTGACACGGGGCGAAGCGTAGCGGAGACTCGGGTTCAGGCAACCGGGCCGGATGAGGTAACTGCGCCGGATCGGATAGCCGCGTCGGATCGGACAAACTGCGTCGGAGGGCACAGCGGCGATGCGGGCGGGGTGGACCATCCTGCTGGCCGCGCTGGTCGCGGCCGGCTGCGACGTCGGCCCGGTGCGGCGGGTGCCGCAGGAGCCGGCGCCGCCCGCAGCGGTCCCGGCCACCCCGGAGGTGCCCTCGCGGCACGAGGTGCGCGCCGCCCGCCTGCCGGTGCCACCCGGGTCGGTGCTCCGGCAGCTCCAGTTCGCCGACTCCCGGCACGGGTACGCGCTGGTCGCCGCGTGCCGGGCGGGTCCCGCTTCGGCCCCGGCGGCAGGCCCGGCGGCGAGCGCGCCCGCGGGACGGCCGGAGCCTGGCGAGTGCCCGGCCGCCCTGGCCGCGACCACCGACGGCGGCCTCACCTGGCAGTCCCGGCAGCACCCCCGCCCGGTCGCCACGGACCAGCAGCTCTACGTCGGCGGAGCGCACCTGGTCCTGCTGCACACCGAGCCGTACGGCTGGTACGTGTCCACCGACGCCGGCCAGACCTTCGCCTTCCGTGCGGGCAGCTCCCCACCGCCCGAGTACGCCGCGGTGGCCGGCCGGTACAGCATCTGGTGCGAGCCGTCCCCGTGCCGGGTCGTTGCGGACTACCTGCCGGGCGGGAGCCTGCGTCCGTTGCCGGCACAGCCGGGCCTGCCCGGCGACCTCATCACGGTGGCCCAGGCCGGGCCGCACCAGCTGTGGGCGGTCTCGGTGGCGCACGGCCGGGCGTACTCGGCGGTAAGCCTGGACCAGGGGCGCAGCTGGCAGCGGCGCGACCCGCCCGCCCCTGCCGGCGCCCCGGTGAGGCAGGCGGAGCTGCGGGTCTCACCGGACGGGCGGGACGTGTGGCTGCTCGGCTTCGGCCCGGCCGACCGGCTGGAGTTCCCGCGGCTGTGGCTGCACGGGCCGGGCGGCTGGCGGGTGCGGCACGCGGGCGACCCGGCGCCGGTCGCGCACGCGTTCGCGGCAGTCGGTGGGCAGAACCTGGTCGTGGCCGGACCGGGCGGCCTGGGCGTGGTGGGGGACGGGTACGCCACCTTCGGGGACTGGCCCAGCGCGACCGGGTACGTGCGCGTGCTGGCCGACGGCACGCTCGTCGCCGCGGCCGACACCACCGGCACCGACACCACCGGCGCCGGTGAGCGGCTGTGGCTCGGCGTCGGCCAGGGCACGGCCCGGCGCTGGATAGAGATCATCGTACGCACTTCTTGAGTGAGGTACGCTCAAGTCTGGCGGCGAGAGCCGTACCGCGAAGAACCGCCGCGAAGAAACCATCGCCGCGACGAACGATCCTGGGGACGTGATGAACACCGAGCGTTTGACCACCAAGAGCCGTGAGGTCATCACCGGGGCGGTCGGGGTCGCCACCCAGCACGGGCACGCCACGGTGGAGCCGTGGCACCTGCTGCTCGCCCTGCTCGACACCGGCGGGTCCACCGCCGCCGCGCTGCTGCGCGCGGTCGGCGCCAACCCCGCCGACGTACGCCGGGCCGCCGCCCGCGCCACCGAGCGCATGCCCTCGGCGAAGGGGGCCTCGCTGGCCGAGCCGAGCCTGTCCCGGGAGCTGCTCAACGCGCTGAACGCGGCCGAGCAGAGCGCCGGGTCCCTGGGCGACGAGTACGTGTCGACCGAGCACCTGCTCGCCGGCCTCGCGCACACCGGCGGGGAGGTGGCCACGGTGCTGCGCCAGGCGGGCGCCACCGAGGACGCGCTGGTCGCCGCGTTCCCCACCATCCGGGGCGGGGACCGCCGGGTCACCTCGGCCGACCCCGAGCAGTCGTACCAGGCCCTGGAGAAGTACGGCGTGGACCTGACCAGCCTGGCGCGCGAGGGCAAGGTGGACCCGGTGATCGGGCGCGACGCGGAGATCCGCCGGGTGATCCAGGTGCTCTCCCGCCGTACCAAGAACAACCCCGTGCTGATCGGCGAGCCGGGTGTCGGCAAGACCGCGATCGTGGAGGGGCTGGCCCAGCGCATCGTCGCCGGCGACGTGCCGGAGAGCCTGAAGAACAAGCGCCTGGTCTCCCTCGACCTCGGCGCGATGGTGGCCGGCGCGCAGTACCGCGGGCAGTTCGAGGAGCGGCTCAAGTCGGTGCTGGAGGAGATCAAGGCGAGCGACGGCCAGATCATCACGTTCCTCGACGAGCTGCACACGGTCGTCGGGGCCGGCCGCACGTCCGAGGGCGCGATGGACGCGGGCAACATGCTCAAGCCCATGCTGGCCCGCGGCGAGCTGCGCATGGTCGGCGCGACAACGCTGGACGAGTACCGCGAGCGGATCGAGAAGGACCCGGCCCTGGAGCGCCGCTTCCAGCCGGTGTTCGTCGGCGAGCCCAGCGCCGCCGACACCATCGGCATCCTGCGCGGGCTCAAGGAGCGCTACGAGGTGCACCACGGGGTACGCATCACCGACTCCGCGCTGATCGCCGCCGCCACCCTCTCCGACCGCTACATCTCCGACCGGTTCCTGCCGGACAAGGCGATCGACCTGGTCGACGAGGCCGCCTCCCGGCTGCGTATGGAGATCGACTCTCGCCCGGTGGAGGTGGACGAGGTCGAGCGGGCCGTACGCCGCCTGGAGATCGAGGAGATGGCGCTGGCCAAGGAGCCCGACCAGGCCAGCGCCGAGCGGCTGGCCCGGCTGCGCGCGGAGCTGGCGGACAAGCGCGAGCTGCGGGCCGCCCTGTCCGAGCGGTGGCGCCTGGAGAAGCAGCACATCCAGCGGATCTCCGCGATCAAGGAGCAGCTCGAGTCGCTGCGCGGCGAGGCCGACCGGGCCGAGCGCGACGTGGACCTGGCCCGCGCCTCGGAGCTGCGCTACGGCCGCATCCCCGCGCTCGAGCACGAGCTGGCCGACGCCGAGGCGGAGCTGGCCGTCGTGCAGTCCAGCGGGGCGATGCTCAAGGAGGAGGTCGGCGCCGACGACATCGCCGCGGTGGTGTCGTCCTGGACCGGCATCCCGACCGGGCGGCTGATGGAGGGCGAGACCGCGAAGCTGCTGCGGATGGAGGAGTCGCTGCAGTCCCGGGTGGTCGGCCAGGAGGAGGCGGTCGCCGCGGTGGCCGACGCGGTGCGCCGGGCCCGCGCGGGCATCGCCGACCCGGACCGCCCGACCGGCTCGTTCCTCTTCCTCGGCCCCACCGGCGTGGGCAAGACCGAGCTGGCCAAGGCGCTGGCCGAGTTCCTCTTCGACGACGAGCGGGCCATGGTGCGCATCGACATGAGCGAGTACGCCGAGAAGCACTCGGTGGCCCGGCTGGTCGGCGCCCCGCCCGGCTACGTGGGGTACGAGGAGGGCGGCCAGCTCACCGAGGCGGTGCGCCGGCGGCCGTACAGCGTGGTCCTGCTGGACGAGGTGGAAAAGGCCCACCAGGACGTGTTCGACGTGCTGCTCGCGGTGCTCGACGACGGCCGGCTCACCGACGGCCAGGGCCGCACCGTGGACTTCCGCAACGCGATCCTGGTGCTCACCTCCAACCTCGGGTCCACTGTGATCGCCGACCCGACGCTCACCGACGAGCAGCGCCGCGACGCCGTGCTCGCCGTGGTCCGCTCCCACTTCAAGCCCGAGTTCCTCAACCGGCTCGACGACATCGTGGTGTTCCGCGTGCTCAGCAGCCGCCAGCTGCGCGAGATCGTGGACATCCAGCTGGACCGGCTGCAGCGGCGCCTGGCCGACCGGCGGCTGGAGCTGGAGGTCACCGACGCCGCCCGGGCCTGGCTCGCCGACCACGGGTACGACCCGATCTACGGCGCCCGCCCGCTGCGCCGGCTGGTGCAGACGGCGATCGGGGACCGGCTGGCCCGGGCCCTGCTCAACGGTGGGATCCGCGACGGCGACCAGGTGGTGGTGGACCTCGCCGACAGCAAGGACGGCCTGGTCGTGGCCGCGGTCGCCGCATGACCACCGGGGCGGTGCGACCAGGCATGGTCACTGGGCGGTACGGCCGGGACGGCATGATCACCGGGCGGTACGGACAACGCGGCTGGAGAATGCGGTCATGAGCAGAAAACCGGTGGATGTGGTGCAGGCGCGGCTGCGTGAGCTGGCCGGAGCGGACACGGTGGCGTTCGGCGGGGTGGGCTTCGTCGGCGAGCTGCTGCCGGTGACCGAGGCGTACCGGGAGCTGGCCGCCGCGGTCGCCCGCGACGGCGAGGCGCTGCGGCCACAGCTGGAGTGGCTGGTGGAGCACGGTTCGCCGGCCGGCAAGGTGTACGGCGTCACGCTGCTGCGCGAGCTGGACCCGGCTGCGGCGCGCGAGGCGTGGCGCCGGCTGGCCGGCGACCGCAGCGAGGTGACCACCTTCTCCGGCTGCGTGATGAACAAGTCGACCCTTGCCGAGTACGCGGCCAGCCAGCTCTGACTCGGGGGTCGCGGGAGGATCTCCACCCGGGCTACCGTAACGCCGTCGTGACTGGGAGGGGTTCTCGTGTCGTACACCGTGCCACCCGCGGGCCCGCCGGCCCGGCACCGCCCGGGCAGCGTCTCCGCCGCTGTCTGGCTGATGTACCTCGTCGCCGCCTCGTTCGTCGGCAACGCGATAGTCGCCGTAGCTGCGCACGGGCCGATGAGCGAGGTCTTCGAGCGGGCCTTCGCCGATGACCCGGAGCTGAACCAGGAGGGCACCGCCACGGCCGCCGCCGTCGCCGCCACCGGGGTCAGCCTCGCCGTCGCCGTGTTCTTCGCCGCCGCCCTGGCTGTGCTGGCCGCGCTCGTCGCCCGGGGCAGCAACGCCGCGGTCATCATCACCTGGGTCGCGGCCGGGGTCGGCATCTGCTGCACCGGGTGGTCCGTCATCAGCACGCTCGCCCGCAACGCGCTCACCGGCTTCGGCGGGGCCGGCCAGACGGACCCGGAGGAGCTACAGCGGCTGATGGAAGAGCTGCTGCCGTCCTGGTACCTACCGGCGGGCCTCACCCTCAACGCGCTCCAGCTGCTCGGCCTGGTCGCGGTGGCCATCCTGCTGGCGCTGCCGGCGTCCCGGGCGTTCTTCCGGCGGACCCCGCCCCCGCCCACGTGGGAGCCGCCGGTGCCGTCGTACCCGCCGGTGAACCCGCCGCCAGGAGGCTGAACGTGTCCCCGGCCCACGGGACCGCCCTGGTCACCGGCGCGTCGTCGGGCATTGGTGAGAGCTTCGCGCGCCAGCTCGCCGCCGACGGGTACGACCTGGTGCTGGTGGCCCGCGACGCGCGGCGGCTCGATGCGCTGGCGCACCACCTCGCCGACGAGTACGGCCTGGAGGCCGTCCCGCTGCCGGCGGACCTGTCCACGGACGCCGGCTGCGCGGTGGTGGAGGAGCGGCTGCGCTCGAAGCGCGCCCCGGTCGACCTGCTGGTCAACAACGCCGGAGTGACGCTCAACACCCCGTTCCTACGGTCCACGGCCACCGATGAGACCCGGCTGTTGCAGGTCAACGTGCATGCGGTGATGCGGCTGACGCTCGCCGCGCTGCCCGGCATGGCGCAGCGGCGCGGTGGTGATGTGATCAACGTCTCTTCCATCGCCGGGTTCGGGGTCACCATGCCGGGTTCGACCTACCCGGCGAGCAAGGCCTGGGTGACCAGCTTCAGCGAGTCGGTGGCCGCCTCGGTACGCCCGTACGGCGTGCGCGTGATGGCTCTATGCCCCGGCTACACCCGCACTGAGCTGCACCAGCGGGCCGGCATCGACATGAGTCGCACGCCGGCCTGGATGTGGCTGGAAGCGGATGCGGTGGTCCAGGCCGCCCTGCGTGACCTGCGCCGCGGGCGGGTGGTGAGCGTTCCGGACTGGCGCTACAAGCTGGCCGCGTTCGCCCTGCGGCACCTGCCCAGATCGGTGCTGCGGCTGGCCGCCCGGGACACCCGAGGCCAGGTCAGCTCGACCGCGGCTGGCTGACAACGACCACGCAGACGGCTGACATGAGCGCGGGTAGCTGGGTCGGCCGGTTGGTTGCTGCGCTGTCAACGTTTCGTCACACCCCGGCGGCGCGTTGGTAGATACCGATGGATTGCCAGTACGCTCGGTGCATGGGGGACCGCGACGACCTGCGAAAACACATCAACGACATAGCCGTCGTGCCCGGCCGGGTGGTGCTTTCGTCAGGTCAGGAGGCGGACTGGTACGTAGATCTGCGCCGGGTCACCCTGCATCACGCCGCAGCTCCCCTGGTGGGGCGGGTGATGCTGGATCTGGTGTCGGACTGGGAGTTCGACGCGGTGGGTGGCCTGACGCTCGGAGCTGACCCGGTGGCCACCGCCATGCTGCACGCGGCAGCGGCGCAGGGACACGCCCTGGACGCGTTTGTAGTGCGTAAAGCGGGGAAGACACACGGCCTACAGCAACGGATCGAGGGCCCCGGGGTGGCGGGACGCCGGGTGCTCGCGGTGGAGGACACCTCGACGACGGGCAGTAGCGTGCTGTCCGCGGTCGAGGCGTTGCGGGAGGCCGGCGCGGACGTGGTTGGGACTGCGGTTATTGTCGATCGAGGAGCGGCCGGCGCGGTCCGCTCCACCGGTCTGCCGTATCGCTACGCGTTCACGCTGGCCGAGCTTGGCCTTGTGGCCTGAAAAATTGTCGATTCGTCCCTGCGCATATGCAGGCGAGTCGATGGTGTTGGTGGAAGGATGGAGTACGTGGGAACTGCGTTGGCCGAGATGACCATTCCTCAGATCTCGCCGCTTGCCGGCGAGCCAATCGATCGTTCGGACGCTGAGCGCCTGGCCGGGGTGCTCAAGGCGCTCGCCGACCCGGCGCGACTGCGGCTGCTCAGCCTGATCCAGTCGGCACCGGAGGGTGAGGCCTGCGTCTGCGACCTTACCGCCCCGCTGGGCCTGTCCCAGCCGACGGTCAGCCATCACCTGCGCATCCTCACCGAGGCTGGGCTGCTGGAGCGGGAGAAGCGCGGTGTGTGGGCCTACTACCGGCTGGTGCCTTCGGCGATCGCGACGATCGCCGAGCTGCTGACGCCGCCCCGCAAGCGGGCGACCAAGCGGGCGCGCTGAAGCGGGCCGCCGCCCGGAGGCAGGCGGCGACCGTGCAGAAGCACCGAAGCTAGGCACCGTCCCGGCGCCACACCTGACAGCCGTGTGGCGCCGGAGCGTCTGTGGAGTCCGCCGTGGCCGCTGACATGCACGGACAGTGATCACGAATCGGTTTCATGACGAGTCGGTAACCCGGCACCTCGTAGCCTTGCACTTGCATTGATCCCCTTTAAGCTGGCGTTAAGGGCTCGCGGACAGGGGGGCAGGTGCCTGGACGTCATCGCCAGCGCGGTCGCCGCTTTACCCGTCGCGCGCGCCGAACGGCACTCTACGTAGCGCTCACTCTGGCGTTGGTCAGCCTCACCACGTTCGCCGTCCAGCTCGTCGCCGCCGACAGCGAGGGGTGCCGTACTCGCAACGAGGTCCGCCTGACCGTGGCGGCGAGCCCGGAGGTGGCGCCGGCCGTCCAGGAGGCGGCGCAGCAGTGGGGTGAGACCAAGCCCGAGGTCAACGGCGACTGCATCCAGGTGCAGGTACGCGCCGCGGCCTCGGCCGACATCGCCGGTGCCCTCGCCGCGCGGGTGGGTGGTCGGATGGATGTCGCCGCTACCTCGGCGCAGACCCCGGCAGCCGCGGACCTGCCCGCGGTGTGGATTCCGGACTCGGTGGCCTGGCTCAACCGGCTGCGCGGCGTCGACCGGGCCGCCGTGGCCGGTGCCACGCCGTCCACCGCCACCAGCCCGGTCGTGCTGGCCGTGCCCGAGCCGGCGGTCCAGGAGGTGTTCGGACCGGGCGGCCGTCGCGTCACCCCGGCCGCGCTGCGGCAGCTGGTCGACCGGCTGGCGAAGAAGGAGCTGACGCTCGCGGTGGTGGACCCGCGGCGGGACACCGCGGGCCTGGCCGGCGCGATGCTGCTGCGCACCACGATCGTCACCAGCCAGGAGAAGCTGGCCGTACTGGTGTTCGCCTACCGCGGCATCGGCAAGCTGCCCGACCAGGCCGCCCTGCGCCAGGCGTACCGCCAGGGCCTCCAGCTTTCGACGATGTCGGAGCAGGCGGTGCTGGCGTACAACGGGGGCCGCCCGTCCGTGCCGTTGGTCGCGGTGCCGCTGGCCGAGGGCGGGCCGGTGCTGGACTACCCGTTCGCGCTGCTCAGCGGCGTGCCGCGGGACGTCGAGGAGGCCGCGACCCAGTTCCGCGCCGTCCTCGCCGACGGCCGCTACCGCGACGTCTTCGGCCGCCACGGGTTCCGCGCTCCGGACGGCGCCGCCCCGGCCAGCTTCCCGACCGGCCGGGGCGCCAGCGCCGACCCGATCGTCGTCAACGCGGTGGCCAGAGCCGATGCGGTGCAGAGCACGCTCGACCTGTGGACGGCCGCTGTCGAGCCCTCCCGCACCCTCGCGCTGCTGGACATCACCTCGTCAATGGGCCAGCAGCTACGGCCGGGCGTGACAAAGCTGGGCGTACTGCGCGCCGCGGCAAAGACCGGGCTGGCCCTGTTCTCCGACGAGAGCCAGGTGGGCATCTGGGCCTTCGCCGCGAACCTGCCCACCGGCCGGCACTACCTGGAGGCCGTGCCGATCGGCCGGCTCACGCTGGCGCAGCGGGACCGGATAACCCGCAGCATCGACGCCGCCCGGCCGTCGGCCACCAACGAGTGTGCGCTCTACGAGAGCCTCCTGACCGCGTACCGGAAGATCAAGGACGGGTACGCGCCGGACCGTACGAACCGCGTGGTCGTCTTCACCGACGGGCGCAACACCGTGCGCGGCATGAACCTGGAGCGGCTTCAGCGGGAGCTGGAGCTGCTGGGGGACGTGACCAGACCGGTCCGGGTCACGCTCGTCGGGGTCGGCGCCGACGTGGACATGGACGAGCTGAACGCGATCGCCGTGGCGACCGGGGCGAAGCAGGCGTTCCAGGTGCTCAACCCGAACGACATCGAGGTGGTGTTCCTGAACGCCCTGCTCTCCTGAGCCGGCGCGCGACCTGGCCTGCCTTGGCGTGCTACCTGGCCTTGGCGTGCTACCTGGCCTTGGCGTGCGCTCTGGCTCGGCGTGCTACCTGGCCTCGGCGTCGAGCGACTCGGTGAGCAGGGGCGCGCCGCGTCGCTTGGCGCGGCGGTCCCGCAACATCTCGACGAAGATCGGCAGCAGCGAGATCGCGACGATCAGTGCGACCACCGGCAGGATGTACTTGTCGATGTCGGCTGGGTCCATGACCTGGGTGATCTGCCGCGCCAGAGCCCAGCCGGCCAGGATGATGCCGTCGGTCCAGAGGACGCCGCCGACGATGTTCCACAGCAGGAACGTGCGGGCCGGCATCTCCAGCACCCCGGCGACCGGGTTCAGGAAGGTCCGCACGATCGGGATGAACCGCGCGAGCACCACCGCCTTGGCCGGGCCGAACTTGTTGAAGTAGTACTCCGCCTTCTCGACGTACTCCCGCTTGAAGAACCGGGAGTCCGGCCGGTCGAACATCCGCGAGCCGTACCGCGCACCCAGGTAGTGGCCCAGCTGAGCGCCGGCGACCGCGCAGATCGGCGCGCCGATGAGCAGCGGCACGAGCGGGATCTGCACCCCTTCGCCGAGAATGGCCTCGGCGACCGGGGAGGCGGCCACCCCGGCGAGGAACAGCAGGGAGTCCCCGGGAAAGAAGAACCCGATCAGCAAGCCGGTCTCAGCAAACAGGATGGCCCAGACCCCGAACAGCGCGAACGGACCGAACAGCTCCAGCCAGTCCTTGGGGTTGAGCGGGTTGAAGCTCAGGTACTCGGTCAGTGCTCGGGTCTTCTCAGCGGTGTCCACGGGGCTCCAGGCTACCGTGAGCCGCCCGGTGCCATGTTGGGCGAGAGTAGGGTCCAGCCGGCTGATGGCCGAGTGCCGATTTTCTCGCCTCAGGTCATGACATGCTTACGGATGGCATGAGGAGCAGCGCGCCATTGGGATGAATGGATCATCCGGAGGTTGTAGGTGACGACGGCTCAGTCCTACGCCGGGTCGACCGGTGGGCCGATTGTGCTGCGCATGCTGCTCGGCGCCCAGCTGCGCCGGCTGCGTGAGCACAAGGGGCTCAGCCGGGAGGACGCCGGCTGGGAGATCCGCGCGTCCGAGTCGAAGATCAGCCGGATGGAGCTGGGGCGGGTCGGCTTCAAGGAGCGCGACGTCGCCGACCTGCTCACCCTCTACGGTGTCCAGGACGAGCAGGAGCGCGCTGCGCTGCTCTCACTGGCCCGCCAGGCCAACTCGACCGGCTGGTGGCACCGCTACAACGACGTGCTGCCGGGCTGGTTCCAGGCGTACATCGGGCTGGAGGCGGCGGCCTCGGTCATCCGGACGTACGAGCTGCAGTTCGTTCCCGGCCTGTTGCAGACGCCCGCCTACGCCCGCGCGGTCGTGCTGCTGCGGCATGCCCGTGCTCCCGAGGCGGAGGTCGAGCGGCGGGTCGACCTGCGCCTGGCCCGGCAGCGGGTGCTGACCCGGCCGGGCCCGCCCCGGCTGTGGGCGGTGATGGACGAGTCGGTGCTGCGGCGGATGATCGGTGGCCCGCAGGTGCTGCGGTCCCAGATCGAAGCACTGATCGAGGCGACCAGGCTGCCCAACATCAGGCTCCAGGTGATCCGTTTCCAGTCCGGTGGGCACTCCGCCGCCGGTGGGCCGTTCACCATCCTGCGGTTCCCGGACCAGGACCTGTCCGACGTGGTCTACATCGAGCAGCTCAACAGCGCGCTCTACCTGGAGAAGCGCGACGACGTCATGGAGTACGCGGTGGCCATGGACCAGCTGAGCGTCGGGGCCGATCCGCCGGGTAGGACGCCCGAGATCCTGAGCCAGATCCTGCTCGAGATCGACAGCTCCCCGGCCAGCCCGCCGGTCGAGCCGGAGTGGTAGGGCGTCGGCTCTGGCGACCTCTGCGCTGTTGTTGGCCGGGTAGGCCGAGGACCGGCTGTCGGTCACGAGTAACCCTTTCGTGTTACACATGTGCCTCTGATCAGTAGGCGAAGCGTAGTAGCCGTTGCCCAGCCGGATCAGCGGGGGGTCGGCGTTCCCGGGTGGTCGCGGCTGACCTGCAGGACTAGCGTGAGAGCATGGCCAGACTGGCCGAGCCGGGCCCGGTCCAGCCCACGCCGGGCCAGCCCACGCCGGATGAGCTGAGCCTCGCCGACCCGTACACGGTGCCGACGCGGCACTGGCACGCCCTGCCCGACGGGCGGGTCCAGTGCGACGTGTGCCCGCGGGCGTGCAAGCTGCACGAGGGGCAGCGCGGGCTGTGCTTCGTCCGGGGCCGGGTCGACGACCAGGTCGTGCTGGCGTCGTACGGCCGCTCGTCCGGCTTCTGCGTCGACCCGGTGGAGAAGAAGCCGCTCAACCACTTCCTGCCCGGCTCCGCGGTGCTCTCGTTCGGCACCGCCGGCTGCAACCTGGCCTGCCGGTTCTGCCAGAACTGGGACATCTCAAAGTCGCGCGAGATCGACACGCTGTCCAGCGCCGCGTCGCCGGCGACCCTCGCCGAGGCCGCGGTCCGGCTCGGCTGCCGGTCGGTCGCGTTCACCTACAACGACCCGGTCATCTTCATGGAGTACGCGATGGATGTCGCGGACGCCTGTCGCGAGCGGGGGGTCCGGGCTGTCGCGGTCTCCGCCGGCTATATGGAGCGGGCGCCGCGGGCCGAGCTCTACCAGCACATGGACGCGGCCAACATCGACCTCAAGGCGTTCACCGAGCACTTCTACGAGAAGGTCACCTTCTCCCGGCTGCCGGTGGTGCTGGAGACGCTGGAGTTTCTGCACCACTCGGACGTGTGGCTGGAGATCACCACGCTGCTCATCCCGGGCCACAACGACTCCGACGCGGAGATCGCGCAGCAGTGCACCTGGCTCGCCGAGCACCTCGGCCCGGACGTACCGCTGCACTTCTCGGCGTTCCACCCGGACTTCAAGATGCGCGACGTGCCGCCCACGCCGCCAGCGACGCTCCGCCGGGCCCGCCGGATCGCGCAGGAGCACGGGCTGCGCTACGTCTACACCGGCAACGTGCACGACCCGGACGGGCAGACGACTGCCTGCCCGCAGTGCGCTAGACCCGTGATCGTGCGTGACTGGTACGTGATTGAGGGCTACCGGCTGACCGAATCCGGCGCCTGCCGCCACTGTGGACACCAGCTGCCCGGGGTGTACGACGGGCCGGTAGGCGGCTGGGGCGCGCGGCGCCTGCCGGTGCGGCTGGCCGACCCGCACCTGGCCGAGCCGGCGCGGTCCGGCCGGCGGCAGCAGCGGGCTCCCCGGTGAGCCGGGCCGGCCGCTGGGTGTCGAGGTCCCGCCACCAGCGCAGCACCCGGCCGCCGGCGGTGGCCGGCAGCTTCTACCCCAGCGACCGGCACGCGCTCGCCGGCCTGGTGGACGGCCTGCTCGACGCGGTTGACGTGCCCGCGGGCGACCGGCTCGCCCCGGCGTACTGCGTGCCGCACGCCGGCTACCGCTACTCCGGACCGACCGCGGCCCACCCGTACGCGCGGCTGCGCGCGCACGCCGACCGGGTCGGCCGGGTGGTCGTCCTCGGGCCGGCACACCACACCCCGCTGCGCGGCTGCGCCGTGCCGGCCACGGACGCCTGGGTCACCCCGCTCGGAGACGTCGAGATCGACGTCACGGCGGCCCGTACCCTCGCCGCGGACGGGCACGTGGTCGTCGACGACGGCCCGCACGGCCCGGAGCACTCGGTCGAGGTGCAGGTGCCGTTCCTCCAGCGGGCACTGCCTGCGGGCGTGCCGGTCCTGCCGATCCTGGTCGGCCGGTCCACAGTGGAGGACCTCGTGGTGACCATCGAGGCGGCGGTGGAGCTGGCACCGCCGGGCACGGTGCTGCTGTGCAGCACCGACCTGTCGCACTACCTGGCCGACGACGCGGCCCGCCGGCAGGACGCGCGGACCGCCCGGGCCGTGCTCGACCTCGCCCCGGAGCGCATCGGGGTACGCGACGCGTGCGGCGTCTATGCCTTACGCGGCACGGTCGGCTGGGCCCGGCATCGTGGCTGGCGCCCGCAGCTGCTCGACCTGAGCACCTCGGCGGACACGTCGGGAGACACGTCGCGGGTGGTGGGCTACGCCGCATTCGCCTTCGAGCCCGCCTAGCGCGCCGGCCACCATGGTTGGACGTGCAGTCGCACGGCCAGGAGCCTGACCGGACTGACACCCCGCGATCCCGGATCGGCCACGGCGGTGCCGCATTGGCCACGGCGGTGCCGGACTGGCGCTCCGCGGTGCCCGATCTCCCCGCCTCGCGGAGCGCCTGACGTGGTCAGTAGTCGTCGTCCAGCGGCACTGTGCGCGCCTGCTCAACGGCGTCCCACTCGTCCACCTCAAGACCGCGGTGCACTTCCTCCGGCCTCTCGGTGGGGTCGACCGGGGTCGCCTGCTCGACCGCGTCGGCGTCCGGCGCCTCGATATCCCGCTCCCGGGGGTCGAGCTGAGTCTCCGCCGCATTGTCCAGCGCGCGCTCCTCGTCGGGCTCGCTCATGCCGGTTGCCTCCTTCGCGCCGTACCGCGGGCGCACCCCCGCACGTTGCCCGCATCTCGCGGATGACGCCGCGAACGGCGTACCCCGACACGGTACGGGTTGCCTCGACCGCGTGCCGGCCGGATTCGCCAGCCGTGGCGCCCTGCGGGATACTGCCGGCGAGGGCCGCACAGTCCCGCCGCCATGCCCGCAAGGACACGCAAGGAGCAGCCGAGATGCCTATCGCTTCCCCCGAGGTCTACGCCGAGATGCTGGACCGCGCCAAGGCGGGCGCGTTCGCGTACCCGGCTATCAACGTCACCTCCTCCCAGACCCTCAACGCGGCCCTGCGCGGCTTTGCCGAGGCGGAGAGCGACGGCATCATCCAGGTCTCCACCGGCGGCGCCGAGTACCTGTCCGGCCCGACCGTGAAGGACATGGTCACCGGCAGCGTGGCGTTCGCCGCGTTCGCCGCCGAGGTGGCCCGCAAGTGCCCGGTCAACGTCGCCCTGCACACCGACCACTGCCCCAAGGACAAGCTCGACGGCTTCGTCCGCCCGCTGCTGGCCATCTCCAAGGAGCGGGTGGCCCGGGGCGAGACGCCGCTGTTCCAGTCGCACATGTGGGACGGCTCGGCGGTGCCGGTTGCCGAGAACCTCGCCCTCGCCGAGGAGCTGCTGGAGGAGTGCGCCAGCGCCCACGTGGTGCTCGAGATCGAGGTCGGGGTTGTCGGCGGCGAGGAGGATGGCATCGTCGGCGCGATCGACGAGAAGCTCTACAGCAACGCGGGGGACGGCCTGGCCGTGGCCGCCGCGCTGGGCCTGGGCGAGAAGGGCCGCTACATGGCGGCGCTGACCTTCGGCAACGTGCACGGCGTCTACAAGCCGGGCAACGTCAAGCTGCGCCCCGAGATCCTCAAGGAGATCCAGGACGCGGTCGGCGCCGAGTACGGCCGGGAGAAGCCGTTCGACCTGGTGTTCCACGGCGGGTCCGGCTCGCTGCTGTCGGAGATCCGGGCCGCGCTCGACTACGGCGTGGTGAAGATGAACGTCGACACCGACACGCAGTACGCGTTCACCCGCCCGGTCGCCGCGCACATGTTCACCAACTACGACGGCGTGCTCAAGGTCGACGGCGAGGTCGGCAGCAAGAAGGCGTACGACCCGCGGACCTGGGGCAAGACGGCCGAGGAGAGCATGGCCAAGCGGGTCGTGCAGGCCTGCGAGGACCTGCGCTCGGCGGGCACCACCATCCGCCGCTGAGGTCGGGCGGCGGTGCTCGGCATCGAGGGGTACGAACCCCAGTGGCACCACGATGCCCGTACCCTCGCCGCGGCCAACCGGGCCCGCTTCGCCCCGCTCATAGGCCAGCCAATGGTCGGCTCATGGGTGATGTGGGACGCCGCGGCGGGCGCCTGGTTCGCCGGCGGTCCGGTGGTCCTGGGCTTCCCCGAGGCGAACGTCGAGGTCACCCACCGCAAGTTCGACGAGTGCGCGGTCACCTGGGACCGGGTCGACCTGTCCCAGCCGGTCGCCTGGCCCGGGCTGGCCCTGGACTGGCGCGCCGGCACCCACCCGGCCGTGGTACGGGCCTACGGCCGGCCGCTGCGGGCGGTGAACGTCATCGAGCGCCTGATGTCCGCGCCCTGGCGCCCTGTCGTCCTGCACGCCGTGGAGCTGCTGTTCGACGGCGCCCGGCTGGCCATCTTCAACGCGCTCGACGAGAACGGCATCACCGGCGACGACGAGATTGAGCTCCCGATAGGCCACTGGCGTCGGGTTCCGGTCGCCTAGGCGTGTCTGGACCGTTTTGGCGGCCGGCGTTGGAAGAATGCGGCGCTGTGACCGTACGCCGTCTCCTGCCACTGCTTGAGGCGCGGGCCGTCCTGCTGCTACCGGAAGGCGTTCTGGCGGTGCCGCGATGAGCTGGGCCGACAGTCGCATGTGCTGTTTCGACGTGGAGACCACGAGCGCCGACGCCGAGACCGCCAGGGTCGTCGCCGCCGCCCTCGCTCTGGTCGGCGGTGGCCGGCCGACCAGGACCTTCACCGTCCTTGTCGACCCTGGCGAGGAGATACCAGCCGCGGCCACGGCGGTGCACGGGATCACGACCGAGCGGGTCCAGGCGGAGGGGACCAAGCCGGTTGAGGCCATGGTGGGGGTCGCCGACCGGCTCAGGGACGTGTGGGCCCGCGGCATACCCGTGGTCGGCTTCAATGTGGCCTATGACCTCACGGTCCTGGACCGGGAGCTGCACAGGCATCTCGCCAGCCGGCTCGAGATCGCGGGCTCCGTTGTGGACCCACACGTTATCGACCGTGCGCTTGACCGGCGTACTGGCCCCCGGAACCTGGCGGAGACCTGCCGGTACTACAAGGTCCGCCACGACGCGGCCCATGAGGCGACCCAGGATGCGCTCGCCGCGGGCCGGTTGGCCTGGCAGCTGGCGAGGCGCTACCCGCAGGAGATCGGCGGGCGGTCTCTGGCTGACCTGCACCGGCAGCAGGTGAGCTGGGCGCAGGAGTGGGCCGACAGCCTCAACGCGTACTGGCGTTCCCAGGGCCGCAGCCAGTCCATCGACGGTTCGTGGCCGCTGCGGCCGTCCGGCCGGCCGGCGAAGCCGCCCCGGTCATGAAGGCCGGCCAGCCGCCAGCCGTCACCGGGTGGCTGGGCGGCTTGTCGTGGCGCTGCCGGTGCTATGGCGTGGTGCGCTGCTCCTCCTTGGCGTGCGGCGGCGCGCCCCAGGCGACCAGCAGCTCCACCGCCTGAGCCGGGTCGTCGGTGACGCACAGCAGGCGGGACAGGTCCCCGTCGGGCGCCGCCGAGAACAGCGGGCGCAGCAGCGACTCCACCGGCAGCTCCTCGGTCCAGAACCGCTTGCCCAGGAAGATGAACGGCCCGCTCGCCCCGTCCGTCGCGTAGAACGTCTTCGTCGCCGCCTGGAAGACCTCCTGCACCGTGCCGGCGCGGCCGGGGGCGAAGACGATGCCGCCGCGGGCCAGCCGCAGGATGGTGTCCTCGCGGATGGCGTTGGAGAAGTACTTGGCGATCCGCGCGGCGAACAGGTTCGCCGGCTCGTGGCCGTAGAGCCAGGTCGGCACGGAAAGGCCGCCGCGGCGGGCCCAGTCGGTGGCGCCGGACCCGGGCCGGCGCGGCGCCATCGCCGGCTCCGCGCCGCCGGCCGGCTCGTCCTGCCCGGCGGGCAGCTCCTCCCCGGTGGGCAGGGCAAACCGGCGCCGTACGGAGAGCGCGAGCGCGGTGTACGGGTCGTGGTCGGTGAAGTCGGGCGCTCCGGCGAGCTCGGCGATCGCCTCCTTCAGTGCGCCCGCGTCGTCGTCGGCGTCGGCGAGGAAGGCGCCCAGGTTCGCCGCCTCCATGACTCCCGGCCCGCCGCCGGTCACCACCAGGCAGCCGGCGCGGGCCAGGCCGTAGCCGATGAGCGCGGCCAGCTCGTACCCTGCGGAGCCGCGCGGCTGGGCGTGGCCGCCCATGATGCCGATGACCGGGCCGCCGTCCGCGCCGGCCCAGTCGGCGATCGTGTCCTGCAGCCCGTCGTCGATCCCGTGGTCGTGCATGCGCTGGCTGAGCGCCTCGCGGATGCTCGGCAGCGCGCCACCGTGGGCCAGGAAGTGCCGGTAGACGATGGTGTCGTACATCCCCTCGAAGCCGTGCTCGGCGAAGCCGGCGGCCAGGTCGTGCGGGGTGTAGAGCCGAGCCGGGTGGATCGGGTACGGCATGTCCTGGAACGGCGGCAGCACATAGGCGCCCCGGCGGACCAGCTCCGCCTCTGCCTCGCGGGATGGGAAGTGGCAGCCGACGAAGAGGGTGTCGGTGACGTCGACGCCGGACAGGTCGGGTGGGTCCTCGTCCAGCCGCAGACCCTGCACGGTGAGCCCGGCCAGGCTCCCCTCGGCGAGGTGGGCGGCGAGCTCCTCGCGGGACTCGACCTCATCCGGGCTGCCATCGTATGCGTGCACCTGGCCATCGTGCCCGGCCGGCGGGCGGTTGGCACACCGGGATGGGTCGAGGCCGCGAGATGGGGTTGAGGGCCCTGCGAGATGGGTCGAGGGCCCGGCGGTGCGCCGCCGGGCCCTCTTAACCGGGTCCTGGGGAGGCTCCGGACCTTTAGTTTGAGCGGGTCAGCGGGGTACGCGCACCCGCCGGTCCGTGACGAGTCCCTCAGCCGTTCAGCCAACAGATCGGGGCCGATACCGGTTAAATAGCCGCATGCGTAACCTCCTGCCACAACCACCGGCCACGCTGCTCCCCGCGGACGAGGAGATGCGCAGCTCGCTAGCTGCGCTCGCCGAGGCTGAGCGCGTTGACGACGACGGGGCTGTCGCGGCAGTCGCCGCCCGGTTCCCGGCGTCCAGCGCGGCGTGGGCGGCGTTGGCCGGACGCGCGCTGCGGTCCGGGCAGCCGGTCGCGGCGTACGCCTACGCCCGTACCGGCTACCACCGCGGGCTGGACCAGCTGCGCCGCAGCGGCTGGAAGGGGCAGGGCCCGGTGCCCTGGTCACACGAGCCGAACCGGGGCTTCCTGCGCTCGCTGCTCCTGCTCTCGCGCGCCGCCGACGCGATCGGCGAGGCCGACGAGGCGGCCCGGTGCGCACAGTTCCTGCGCGACTGCGATCCGGACGCCCCGACCGGCGGCTGACCTTGAGGATGCGCGCGTCAGCTCCGCGCCGGTGGGACATGAGCCCCATCGCCGCGCCCAGCTCGCCACGCGTGGGGAGCTGGCGTAACCGCCAGCGTCTGCCGCGCCCAGGCGAGCAGCCGGCAGCGGTCGGCGCCGCACTGTGCGCACCGGCCGGTGGCCCGGTGCGGGTCGGGCGGCTCGACGCGCATCCGGGTGACCTGCTGCGCGGCCCACCGGATGGTGTCCGGGCTGGCCGGCCCATGGTCCGGCCAGACGTACACGGGGCCGGTCATGCCGGTCGTGTCCGCTGGCTACGCAACCAGCGGCGCACCGGCCTATGTTCGCTGACCATTCGCGTCCTCGCTTCCACCTGCAAGCGGGATGGGACGCGCGGGTTCGATGGCGGTCCTCAGCCCACGCACCCCCGCGCCTATCGAGTTACCGCGTCCAGCCAGTGACGCTAGGTGCGGGCGACGCGGCTCGGATAACCGGCGGTTATTCTCAGTCCCCGACCCTCAGCCCAACTGCGAGCGCGGCACGCTGAAGCGGACGGCCCACAGCCCGCCGCTTGGCGCGTCGCACAAGGACCGCGAGGGTGTCCCGCACGCTGGGCCGCAGCCGGTACCACTGAGGGCAGACCGCCTCGGCCCGCAGGTAGGCGGCCACTGCCTCGTCATCGTGGCCCTGCGTGGTCAGGGCTTGGCCGTAGTCCATCCAGTAGGCCGCCTGACGGTTAGGCACGCCGACCCGCTCCGGGTTGATCCGCGGACCGAGGGCCGCCGCCTGCTCATGGTCGCCGAGCTCGGTCAGGATGCCCAGCCGCCACACATCCACGTTGGTCGGGCCGAACGCCAGGTGGCAGAAGCCGCGCCCGTCGCCAGGGTCGCCGAGGGTGGTGGCCTCCCGAGCCGCCTCGTCGAGGTGCTCCATCGCGTCCGTAGCCCGCCGGGACGTGGCGGCACGCAACGCGGCGGTCAGGTGCAGCATCCCGTACACCTGCCGCACGTGGGGGTCACCGGCGTGCGGCTGGGCGACGGCAGCGGCCCGCTTGGCGAGGTCGCTGGCCAGCCCGGCAGTCTCCGGCGGTAGGGAGCTAGCCCGCAGGTACTCGGCGAAGCCGACCCACTCGGGGCTGTCCACGTCCCGCGCCTCGTCCATGGCCAGCCCGGCTACCTCCCGGGCCAGGTCGATGTAGCCGGTGAAGTGCAGATGCCAGACCGCGGCGTAGGCGGTGCGGATCAGGTCAGGGCCCCGGCAGGCGCTGAGCAGCGGGGGCAGGATCGCGCCGCGGGCGGCGAAGTCGCCCTCGCCGTCCAGCTCGACGGCACGGTCGACGGTGGCCGTGGCGTGGCGGTTGGTCTGGCGCACAACGCCAGCCTTGCGCATGATTACGGCCTCGCGGATCGCAGGCACGCTCGCCGCTGCCCGGGCGCGGCCGGGGTCGGTCGGGTCGCCAGGCTGCCCGAGCAGGTCGGCCACGGTGACCTGTAGCGCACCGGCGATGGCGACCAGCGTTGACCTGCGCTCAATGGTTTTGCGGCCGGACTCCACCTGTGAGATGTACGGCTGGGATACGCCAGCGAGGCCGGCGAGGACGGCCTGGTTCATCCCGCCGCGGCGCAGCCGCCAGTATCTGATGCGGGCGCCGATCGTGTCAGCTGCCATGACGTACTCCCCAGGTAGCGGGCTGGGCGGACGGTACCGCCGCTACTCCGGCGGCCCGTCTAGGTCAACAGTACGGCCGTGGCGCGTTCGCGGCCGGAAGGGATACACAATGATCGATCTGGATAAGATCACTCGGTACGGATCCGGCCATTACTCCACATTGGTCATGCGTGCGTCCTCGACAAGCCGCGACAGGTCACGGCCGCCGCCGTAACGCCACGCCTCGCCAGAGCCTTCGAAGTCCATCGGCGCACTGTCGAAGGCGGCGACGATCTCCTGCGCCTGTCGGCGTACCGCGAACGCGTGCAACGCGGCGTTGATCGTCGCGACCTCGGTGTCTGTGCCGAGCACCTCACGGGCGGCCTCAAGCCATTCCTCATTGATATCCACGGTGATGCGCGCCATGGCGGTAATGATGCACCAGTCTCTATAGTCCCTCTGCTACGGCGGCTGCGATCTTCAGCCACGCGTCGCGGGTGGCGGACGACAGCTGGCTGTAGCGGATCGGCTCGCCGGAGTCGAGCAGGCGCTCGTACGGCGCCAGCAGCACCATCCTGGTCCGGGCGGCGAAGTGGCGCTGGATCGGCGGCAGGTCGATGTCCTTGCGGATCGGCGGCATCGACACCACCGTCACCGCCTGGCGGACCAGCCGGTGGCGGCCAGTCTGCTCCAGGTGGTCCAGCATCCGGGCGGCCGTCTCGGCCGAGTCGTTGCGGGCCGACATGGTGACCACCAGCTGGTCTGTCGCGTCGATCGCCGCCTGCCAGTTCGCCGCCCGTACGTTGTTGCCGGTGTCCACGAAGATCAGTTTGTAGAACCGGCTGACCACGTCCCGGATCTCGGCGAAGGCGGCCGAGGTGAGCATCTCACCGGCGGTCGCCGACTCGTCGGACGCGAGCACGTCGAACATGCCCTCGCCCTGCGCGCGCACGTACTGCGACAGGTCACCGACCCGGCCGTGCGAGCCGGCGAACAGCTTGAGGTCGCGCAGCAGGTCCCGCACGGTGCGGACGTGGAAGTCCTGCTGTGCCCGCATCCCCAGGGTGCCCTGCGTCTCGTTGTTGTCCCAGGCCAGCACGTAGCCGCCGCGCTTCTGGCCGAAGGTCATCGCGGTCAGCAGCACGGCCACCGTCTTGCCGGCGCCGCCCTTCGGGTTGACCACGGTCACCTGGCGCAGCCCGCCGAAGTTGCGCCGCACCATCTCGACGTCGTGGCGGTACTCCTGCTCCCGCCGGCCCGGCCCGAGCCGGACCAGCCCAAGGGTTGACCTGCGCACTGCCCCGCGGACGCCCATCACCGCCACCGGGTCCGGCGGCCGTGCCGCGCGACGCCGGGCGAACTCCTCGGCGGTGGGTACGAACGGGTCCGCTGCGTGCGCCGGTTCCCGGTGCGGCTGTGGCCGGGGTGGCGGCGCGTACCCGCTGGCTGGCCGGGCCGGCGGCATCGCGGTCATTCCCGGGCGGGGTACGGCGAGCTGCTCCGCTTCCCGCCCGTGGCGCTCTGCCTCCCGCCCGTGGCGTGGGGCCGCAGCGTCCTCTGCCGAGGGAGCCGTGGGCCGGGCTGGCGCGCGGCCGGCGGCCGAGGTGTCCGTGGCATGCGGCTCCGCCGGTGGCTGCCAGGCCGGTGCGCGTACGGCTCGCTCGGCTGCGGCGGTTGTCAGCGGGTCGTCGTACCGTGGCGGTCGGCTCGGTGCCGCCGGTTCCTGCGAGACCGGCGGTCTGACCTGGGACGGAGGGGGCAGCTCCCAGGCCGGCTCCCAGCTGGGCGGCGTGGGCTGCCGGGCGGAGTGCCGGGGCGCCTCGGCGGGCTTCGTGCCAGTACCCGACCCCGCATTTGCGCCGGCACCCGACCCCGAGGCAGAGCTCCGTCCGGGTGCGTGGTCCGGCTCGGCGGTGAAGCGGGGTTCGGGACTGCGGCCGGGTCCGGCGGCTACGGCAGGGCCGGACGCCGGCGAGCCTGCACCGGGTCGTGCGGGCGCCGGGGCGGCCGGGTGCCACGCGGTGACCGAGACCGCGCGGGTCCTGGCCGGGTCCGTTCCAGCCGGGTCGCTCCCAGCCGGTTGGGACCCGGCCGCGGCAGAGCCGGGCCGGCCGGAGCTGGCTGGAACAGAGCTGGTGGGGCCGGAGCCGGTCGGGACAGGGACAGGTGGGCCGGAGCTGGTTGGGGCAGAGCTGGCGGCGGCGTCAGGTTGTGGTCGCACCGGTGGTGAAGCGGCTCTGGCCGGGTCCACAGACGCCGGTGAGGCGATACCCGGCGATGGCGGCTGTGCCCAGGGGGAGGGCGGTGGGGGCGCGCTGGGCTGGACCGGGTCAGGGCGTGTCGGGTCAATGGGGGCGGGGTCGGGGTGGGCGGGGGCCAGCCGCGTGGCCGGGCGGGCTGGCAGTGTCGGGTCGGGTCGCGCAGAGTCCAGCGGGGACAGTGGCCCCGTCTCCGGCCGCGACCGCTCCGCTGCGTCCCCGGTCTGCCCGGTGTCCCCAGCATCCGCGCTGGAGTCCGCAGCGGAGCCCAAAGCGGGCGTGCTGGACCCAGCCGCATCGGGCGGAGCCTCAGCGGGACGGACCTGGGGGACGGCCGGTGGCGACGTTGGCCCGTGGGTGCGGTCGGTGCCGGCGTCATCCACGCTGAACCCCTCCCCTGGTCCCGATGTGATCCGCATGCAGCGTCGCACAGCGCATCCACCGTCGTATACCGTCCTACCCTGCTTACCCTGCGGGGAGTGCGTACACCTCCCAGGCTCCGGGCTCCACCCACCAGAAGCGCTTGTGGCTCAGCGTGGTGAACACGCTGTCCTCGAGCAGCGGCAGCTCGCCGCCGAGCGGGTTGACCGAGACCGCCCGTCCCTTGGTACGACGTACCTCGATGCTGACCCGCCGCCCGCGCCGGAACGTGCGGGTCACCACAGGCACCGCTACCGCAACATCCAGCACCCCGTCGGCCGGGTCCGCGGCGGGCGCGAGCGGGAGGCCGTCCACCGCGGCGTAGCCGGCCGCGTTCGCCACCACGCAGGCCACCACGGCGTCCGTACCATCGGTCAGCACGCTGTCGTCGACCTCCACCCGGCCGCGCCAGGTCACCGCCTGCTCGTCCGCGTCGGTCCCGCCCAGCAGGGCGCCGTTGAGGGTCACCGATCCCCCGTCCGTACGCAGCAGGTCCAGCCGCTTGGTGTGTCCGCCCAGCACCGCCTTTGCGACCTCGTCCGGCGTGCCGGGCAGGCCGAGCAGCGCAGGCAGCCCACCGGTGCTGAGCGGCAGCACGCCGATCGGGGGCAGGTCCGGCATGGTCCGCTGGGGCGGCAGGTCGTCCGGGCGGCGGACGGGCGGTGGCGCGTACCGCCGGACGAGCCGGCGCACGACGGCCCGCAGCTGCCCGTCCGTGGCGATGGCCACCACCAGCCTGGTCCTGCGGTCCGGGTCCGGCCAGACCAGGCCGTCCGGCCGGGCCGGGCCGTCGAGCCGGGCGAGCACCGCGTCGATCTCCTCGTCAGAGCCGGCGTTGGCCAGCTCCGGGCGCGCCCCACCGCGGACGAACGCGTCCCGGCAGGTGAGCACGGGAGCCCGGGTGGCGGCACAGCCTGCGCCGTCGATGAGGGACAGCAACAGCACGTCGAACACGCTGTTAGCCTGACATCCCGGGGAAGCGGCGGCGGCCCGGCCCCTTGGAGGCGAGGCGCATGCCGGCGATCGTGCTCGTCGGTGCCCAGTGGGGCGACGAGGGCAAGGGCAAGGTGTCCGACCTGCTCGGTGGGGCGGTCGGCTATGTGGTCCGCTACCAGGGCGGCAACAACGCGGGCCACACTGTGATCTTGCCGGATGGGCGTAAGTTCGCGCTGCATCTGGTGCCGAGCGGGGTGCTCACGCCGGGGTGCACGCCGGTGATCGGCAACGGCGTGGTGGTGGACCCGAAGGTCCTGCTGACCGAGATCGACGGGCTGAGCGAACGCGGCGTGGACGTCTCCCGGCTGCTCGTCTCCCTCGACGCGCACCTGATAATGCCGCACCACCGGGCGCTGGACCGGGTGGTGGAGCGCTACCTCGGCTCGGCCCGCATCGGCACCACCGGCCGGGGGATCGGGCCGGCCTACAGCGACAAGGTGGCGCGGGTCGGCATCCGCGCCCAGGACCTGCTCGACCCGGGCATCCTGCGGCAGAAGCTGGAGCTGGTGCTGCGCGAGAAGAACCAGGTCCTGGTCAAGGTGTACAACCGCAAGGCCATCGACGCGTCGGCGGTCGTCGAGGAGTACCTGGCGTACGGGGAGGGGCTGCGTCCGTACCTCGCCGACACCCGGCTGGTGCTGGCCCAGGCGCTGGAGCGCGGCGAGACCGTGCTGCTGGAGGGGGCCCAGGCGACGCTGCTCGACGTCGACCACGGCAGCTACCCGTTCGTCACCTCGTCCAATCCGACCGCTGGTGGCGCGTGCGTGGGCTCCGGCGTGCCGCCGACGCGCATCTCCCGGGTGATCGGCGTCAGCAAGGCCTACACCACCCGGGTCGGCTCCGGCCCGTTCCCCACCGAGCTCTCCGGTGCCGCCGGCGCCCACCTGCTAAAGGTCGGCGACGAGTACGGCACGACAACCGGCCGCCAGCGGCGCTGCGGCTGGTTCGACGCGGTGGTAGGGCGCTACGCGGTACGGGTCAACGGCATCACCGACCTGGTCGTGACAAAGCTGGACGTGCTCTCCGGCCTGGAGAAGGTGCCCATCTGCGTCGGGTACGAGATCGGCGGCGAGCGGGTCGACGACATGCCGATGACGCAGACCGCGTTCCACCACGCCCGCCCGGTCTACGAGGAGCTGGACGGCTGGTGGGAGGACATCTCCAAGGTGCGCACCGAGGCTGAGCTGCCGGCCAACGCGCGGGCCTATATCGACCGGATTGAGCAGCTGTGCGGTGCGCGGGTGAGCATGGTCGGCGTGGGCCCCGGACGCGACGAGAACGTGGTCCGGCATCCGCTGCTGTGACCCGCCCGGGCGGACGTAGCATGTGCCCACGTGCGGGTACTCCTCATCGGCTCCGGCGGGCGGGAGCACGCGCTCGCCCGCGCCCTGGCCGCGGACCCGGCGGTCACCGCCCTGGTCGCGGCCCCAGGCAACCCAGGCATCGCCACTTTGGCCACGCTCGCCGAGGTCGACCCGCTCGACCCCGCCACGGTCGCGGCCCTGGCCGTCGCGACCGATGCGGACCTGGTGGTGGTCGGTCCGGAGGCGCCCCTGGTGGCAGGGGCCTGCGACGCGGTACGCGGCAAGGGCGTCGCCTGCTTCGGCCCGTCCGCGGCGGCGGCCCTGATCGAGGGGTCGAAGGCGTTCGCCAAGGACGTGATGACCGCGGCCGGGGTCCCGACGGCTGCCGCGCACGTCTGCGCGGACCCGGCCGCCGTTGAGCGGGCGCTGGACGAGCTCGGGCCGCCGTACGTGGTGAAGGACGACGGGCTCGCCGCGGGCAAGGGCGTTGTCGTCACCGAGGACCGCGGCGCGGCCGTCGCGCACGCCGCGGCCTGCGGGCGGGTGGTGGTCGAGGAGTACCTGGCCGGGCCGGAGGTGTCGCTCTTCGCCGTCACCGACGGGACGGCGGCCGTGCCCCTGCTGCCGGCGCAGGACTTCAAGCGGGTCGGGGACGGCGACACCGGCCCCAACACCGGCGGCATGGGCTCCTACGCCCCGCTGCCGTGGGCGCCGCCCGGGCTGGTCGACGAGGTTCTGGCCCGGGTGGTCGAGCCGACCCTGGCCGAGCTGCGCCGGCGCGGCACGCCCTTCGCCGGCCTGCTCTACGCCGGCCTGGCGCTGACCGCCGACGGGCCGAAGGTGATCGAGTTCAACGCCCGTTTCGGCGACCCGGAGACCCAGGCGGTGCTCGCCCTGCTGGACACGCCCCTGGCCGGGCTGCTGCTGGCCGCGGCGACCGGCACGCTCGCCGGCCATCCCCCACTGCGGTGGCGGGGCGGTGCGGCGGTCACCGTCGTGGTCGCCGCTGCTGGCTACCCGCAGGCGCCACGCACGGGCGACCCGGTCGAGGGCGCCGACGTGGACGGCGTGCTGCACGCGGGCACCGCCCGCCGGGCCGACGGCGCGCTGCTCTCGGCCGGCGGACGGGTCCTGTCCTGCACCGGCACCGGTCCTGACCTGGCCTCCGCGCGCATGGCCGCGTACGCCGTCGTCGACCGCGTGCGCCTGGCCGGGTCGCGGCACCGCACCGACATCGCGCTCGCCGCGGTGCAGGGGCGGGTGACCGTACCCGTACATTGACGGGTGGCTCCGCCTAGCGAGCGAAAGTCGTGCTAGCGGGTGAAAGTCGTGACCGGTGAGGCCTTGCGGTAAAGGTGTGGCGCGGTAAGTTCCGGACCATGACCGTCCGGTGCCTCACCGTGATCGCTCGGGTACGTGTGGTCAGGCAGGCCGTGGTGGGGAGGCTGCTGCGGTGAGCCTGCCGTCCGAGCCCCGACCCGACCCCGCGCCGCCCGACAGTCCTACGCCGGTCGTCGGCTCGGCGGGGCGCTCCGGCCCGGTCGGCGCCGTCCAGCTGCCGGGCGGCGCGACGGAGTCACTGGCGTCGCTGCTCGGTGGGCGCAGCGGGGCCGTTGACGCGTCCCTGCCGCCGGTCGCGTTCGTCGCCGGGTACCTGCTGGGCGGCGAGTCGGTCAGCTTCGGCGTCTGGCTCGCCATGGCCGTCGCCGTCGGCCTGGGCGCCTGGCGGATCGGCCGGGGTGGCCGTCCCCGGGCGGTCATCCTCGGCATCCTCGGTGTGGCGGTCGCTGCGCTGGTGGCGCTGCGCACCGGCCGGCCGGAGGACTTCTTCCTGCTGCGGATCGCCACGAACATAGTCAGCGCCCTCGCCTGGACCGCGAGCATCGCCGTACGCTGGCCGCTGCTCGGCGTGGTGGTGGGGCTGGCGTTGGGGCAGAAGGGCCGGTGGCGGCGCGACCCGGCGCTGCTGCGCGCCTACCGGGTCGGCAGCTACGTCTGGGTGATGCAGTACGTGGTCCGCGTCGTGGTGCTGGTGCCGCTCTACCTCGCCGGGCAGGTCATCGCGCTCGGCGTGGCCCAGGCGCTGCTGACCTGGCCACTGGTGGCGGTCTGCCTGGCGGTGAGCTGGTGGGTGGTCAGATCGGTGCTGCCGCCGGACCACCCCGGCCTGCGCCACCCCACTCCCGCAGCCTGACCGCCACCGCCTGGCCGCCACCGCCTACCGCCTACCGCCTGGCCACCGGAACCGGGTGACCTACCGGAGGTCTCCTGACCTGGGTCTACTGTGGACCGGGAAGCTCCCGCGGCACCACCTTCCCCGTTGCGTTGCGCGGCAGCGCGTCGAGGAACACCACGTCCCGCGGTACGCAGAACCGGGCCCGGTGCGCGCGGACGTGCTGGCGTACCGCCTCGGGGTCGAGGGTCGCGCCGTCGCGGAGCACCAGGTAGGCGGCGAGCCGCTGGCCGTACTCGGGGTCCGGGACGCCGACGACCGCGACCTCCCGCACCTCCGGCAGGTCGGCGAGCAGGTTCTCGACCTCGGCCGGGAAGACGTTCTCCCCACCCGAGACGATCATGTCGTCCTCCCGGCCGGCCACGAAGAGCAGCCCGCTGGAGTCAAGGTGGCCCAGGTCGCCGGTTGAGAGCAGGCCGTGCCGGCTCTCCCGCCCGGCGCCCGACGTATAGCCGTCGAACAGCATCTCGTTGCCGACAAAGACCCGACCCACCCGGCCCGGCGGCAACGGTGCGCCGGCGGCGTCGAGCACGGCGACCCGCGTACCGTGTGGCGGCCGGCCCGCGGTCTCGGGCGCCTGGCGCAGCTCGGCCGGGGTGGCGATGCTGGCCCACGACGCCTCGGTGGTGCCGTAGAGGCTGTAGAGAATGTCGCCGTAGGCGTCCATGAACCGGTGCGCCAGCCCGCCCGGCAGCGCCGACCCGCTGACCGCCACGATGCGCAGTGGCGTCGGCACCGCGGGCAGCTCCAGGATCCGCTGGGCCATCACCGGTACGACGAACAGCGCGGTGCAGCGCCTCTCCGTCACCGCCCGCAGCGTGTCGGCGGCGCCGAACCGCCGCCGCAGCACCATGGTGGCGCGCAGCGCCAGCGCGATCTGCAGGGTGCCGTACCCCCAGGTGTGGAAGAGCGGCGCGGCGACCATCATCCGCTCGCCCACCCGGAGCGGGACGCGCGAGATGACCGACGCGAGCGGGCGCAGGCCCGGCGGGGTGGGGCGGCGGGCCCCCTTGGGCACGCCGGTGGTGCCGGAGGTGAGCACGACCGTGCGCCCCTCCCGCTCGGGCGGCCGCAGCGCACCGGCCGGTGACGTCGCGATGAGCCGCTCCACCCGTACCTCGTCGAGGTGGGGAACCGCATCGGGTACGCCGGGGAGGTCGCTGTCGTGCAGCACCGCCTTGACCCGCTGCTCCTGGACCACGGCGGCCAGCTGCGGCGCGGAGAGCCCGGTGTTGACCAGCACCGCGTCCGCACCCAGCAGGCCAGCCGCCGCCGCGCCCTCGACCAGGCCGGAGCCGTTGCGGCACAGGATGCCGAGCCGGTCCCCGGCGGCCATGCCGAGGTCGCGGCGCAGCGCCCAGGCCAGCCGCTCGGCCCGGTCGAGCAGTGCGGCGTACGTCAGCTCGCCCCGCTCGTCGATGACCGCGACCCGGTCCGGGCTGCGGGCCGCGGCCGACCGCAGCTCGCCGGCGAGCCCGTAGCCCCACCGGCGCAGCGCGCCGACCTGGCGCGCCACCCGGACCGGCGACCCCGGGCGGAGCATGCCGGCGCGCCCCAACGTCGCCAGTACGAAGATGGGATCCATGGCGGCTCCGGTCTGCGCTCTGGTTCTGCGGGCCTGCTCTGGTTCTGCGGGCCGGGGCTGGTCCGCGGGCCGGTCAGCGGATGTAGTGGCCGGAGACTGCCCGGGCGACCACCAGGCGTTGGATCTCCGAGGTGCCCTCGAAGATCGTGTAGATCTTGGCGTCGCGGTACCACCGCTGCACCGGGTGCTCCCGGCTGAAGCCGTACCCACCGAGGATCTGCACCGCCTTCTCGGTCACCGCCACGGCGACCTCGCCGGCCTTGAGCTTGGACATAGAGCCCTCACCGGCGTCGAACGGGCGGTTGTTGCGCCCCATCCACGCCGCCCGCCACACCAGCAGCCGGGCCGCGTCGATCTCGGTACGCATGTCCGCCAGCGCGAATGCGACCGCCTGGTGCTCCACGATCGGCCGGCCGAACTGCACCCGGGTCCGGGCGTAGTCAAGCGCGTACTCGTACGCCGCCCGGGCCACCCCGACGGCTTGGGCGCCGACGGCGGGCCGGGACAGCTCGAACGCCCTCATCGCCGGTTGAGCCGAGCCGCTCGTCGGCTGGGCCGAGCCCCTCGCCGGCTGAAGCGTGCCGCCCCTCGGCTGCGCCGTGCCGCTCGTCGGCTGGGCCGATCCGCTCCTCGGCTGCGCCGTGCCGCTCCTCGGTGCGGGCGTTGCGGCTGACCGGGCGACGCGGACGCGGGCGAGCCGCTCCTGAAGCGCCTCCCGGCCGCCCAGCAGGCAGCGGCCGGGCACGCGTACGTCGTCGAGGAACACGTCGGCGGTGTGCGACGCGCGCAGGCCGAGCTTGCGCAGCTTGCCAGGGGAGTGCAGGCCGGCGGTGCCGGGTGGCACCACGAACGCGGCCTGCCCCCGCACGCCCAGCTCCGGGTCGACCGAGGCGGTGACCACGTGCACCCGGGCGATGCCGCCGTTGGTGGCGAACGCCTTCTGTCCATTGAGGACCCACTCGTCGGACGCCTGGTCGTAGCGGGCCCGGGTGCGCACCGCGCTGACGTCCGAGCCCGCCTCCGGCTCGGTGGTGCAGAAGGCGGCGACCGCCGGGTCCGCCGAGTCCCCGAAGCACTGCGGCACCCACTCGACGAGCTGGTCCGGCGTACCCGCGCCATAGATCGCCGCAACAGCGAGCGACGTGCCGAAGATGCTCAGCCCGATGCCCGCGTCACCCCAGAACAGCTCCTCGCTGACGATCGGCAGGGACAGCCCGGTCGGGTCTGAGTAGCAGTTGACGAGGAACTCGAAGCTGTACAGGCCGATCTTGGCGGCCTCCTGGATGACCGGCCAGGGTGTGGCCTCCCGCTCGTCCCACTCCGCCGCGACCGGGCGCACGACGTCGGCGGCGAAGCCATGCACCCAGTCCCGCAGGTCACGTTGCTCGTCGGAGAGGTCGAGCGAGAACTCGGCCATCGGACCTGGCCTCAGGCCTTCGGCAGGTCGAACAGGTTCTGGATGTTCGCGGCCAGGCCCAGGTCACCCTTTGCCTTCAGCTTGCCGGTCATGAACATCATCACCGGGTTGGCGTTGCCCGAGACCACCTTGATGAAGTCGACGGCGCCGAGGGTCAGCGACAGCCGCGGGTCGCGGGTCGGCTTCTCCGAGACGGTGCAGATGCCGTTCTCGATGACCACCTCGTACGTGTCGACGCCGCCGTCCGGCCGGTCGCCGATGTTCCAGTGCAGGACCGCGTTGGTGCTGCCGGCGCGGTCGGCCCGGAACAGCCGCGGGAACCGGGCGAAGATCTCGTCGAGCACCTTGCCGCGCGACTCGCCCTGCATCACCGCCAGGATCTGGTCAGCTGGAGCGTTCTTGACCAGCTGCGCAAACTCCTTTGGGTCGACGTTGGCGAGATTGGACAGGTCAAAATCTGTCATGGCTCATCGTCCTCTCGAGTAACCTACCCGTGCGTAACCCTACTTGCGGGTAGGTACGCTGGCAAGGTGCCCACTGGTCCCACCGTTCCTACCGCTTCCACCGCCAAGCGCCTGCCCCGTGCAGTACGCGAGCAGCAGATGCTCGACGCGGCGGTAGCGGTCTTCTCCCGCCGCGGGTTCCACGCCGCCGGCATGGACGAGATCGCCGACGAGGCCGGCATCTCAAAACCCATGGTGTACGCGTACCTGGGCACCAAGGAGGAGCTCTTCGTCGCCTGCCTGCACCGGGAGGGGACCCGGCTGATGGAGGCGATCGCCCGGGTGGTGGAGCCGGACCTGCCCCCGGACGAGCAGCTGTGGCGCGGGATACGGGCGTTCTTCGCGTTCGTCGCCGCGCACCGGGACGGCTGGGGCGTGCTCTACCGCCAGGCGCGCGGCCAGGAGCCGTTCGCGGCCGAGCTGGCTGGGATGCGCCGCCGCATGATCGAGGTGGTGGCCGGCCTCCTGGAGCGCGCCGTAACCCGCGCTGGCGCTGCTGCGCCTGCCGCTGCCGTTGCTGCTGCATCTGTCCCTGCCAGTACTGTTGCCGGTCCCGCCGCCCCGGCCGGTCCTGCCGCGGCCGGCGACATTGCTGGTCCTGCCGCCGCTGCCGATCCCGCTGCCGTGGCTGGTGTCACAGCCGCTGCGGCCGGTCCGATAGCCGCTGAGGCCGGTTCGCCTGTCGGCTCGTTCGCTGCGGGCGGCTCTCCGGCCCGCGCCTCCTCCCGTCCGGACCTCACGGCAATGGCTTATGCGCTGGTAGGCGTCGCTGAGTCGCTCGCGGACTGGGCCGTCGAGCACCCGGGCGAGAACGCGGAGACCACAGCGGCCCGAATGATGAACTTCGTCTGGCTCGGTGCCGACGCACGCCTGCGCGGTGCGTCCTGGCGCCCTTCGACGTGCAGCGACAGCCCTGCCGCCTGACGCGAGACGTCCCCGGTCTGCGTGCCCGAGAAGCCCCGGGTCCGGCTGACCGCCTG
>Ga0075430_100000153_pt1 | contig 44870 bp, 39 predicted proteins | sample RhiMetdeltSRZDD4_FD_75294 | JGI IMG/M metagenome (GOLD analysis project Ga0075430, IMG submission 75294) | Populus rhizosphere microbial communities from Tennessee, USA - Rhizosphere MetaG P. deltoides SRZDD4 | ecosystem: Host-associated > Plants > Roots > Rhizosphere > Soil | place: USA... | reverse complement strand
GCGCGAGGCCGCGCGGCGGGCGATCTTCCGCTACATCGAGACCTGGTACAACCCGCACCGCCGGCACTCGACCCTCGGCTACGTCAGCCCGGCCGAGTACGAGCGCCAGCTGGCGGCGGCCGCCTAACGTTATGTCCATCCGTAAGCCTTGTGTCCAGAAAAGCGGGTCAAGCCCAGGCCCTCGCCCGGGACGATGAGGATCCTTCGCCTGACGGCTCAGGATGACAACCCGCCTGACGGCTCAGGATGACATCCTTGTTCGGGACGAGAGCGATGCCTCGCTTTCGGCCCGGAACGACCAACGAATGGGAACCTGGCCATGACCAGCCTTCACGTCGCCCGCACGCTTCCCCTCGCAGTCGCTATCGCGGCTGCCTTCTCGGGCGTCTCGATCGCTCAGCGGCCGTCGCAGCCGCTGAGTCAGCCGCCGGCACCGCGTCAGGTGCGTCCCGACGAGCTGCCCACTCCGAATCCACCAACGAGCCCGACGCGCGGCATCAAGGATCGCGCGGAGCTCGAGGCCTTCCTCGATGGCGTCATGGTGGCGAACCTCGGTGACAAGCACGTCGCAGGCGCGACCGTCGCCGTCGTGAAGGACGGTCAGCTGCTGTTCGCGAAGGGATACGGCTGGTCGAATCCCGACAAGCGGCTACCCGTCAGCGCAGAGCGGAGCCTCTTCCGCATCGGCTCGGTGAGCAAGCTGTTCACGTGGACGGCCGTGATGCAGCTCGTCGAGCAGGGCAAGATCGATCTCGACGCCGACGTGAACCGCTACCTCGACTTCAAGATCCCGGAGACGTATCCGCAGCCGATCACGATGCGGCATATCATGACGCACACGCCCGGCTTCGAGGAGGACGGCCGCGACCTCATCGGCAATGATTCGACACGCATCGTGCCGCTCCGCACGTGGCTCGCGACGCACATCCCGGGTCGCGTGCGCGCTCCAGGCACGTACTCGTCGTACTCGAACTACGCGACGGCGCTTGCCGGTTACGTCGTCGAGCGCGTCTCGGGCCTCGAGTACGACGACTACATCGACCAGAAGATCCTCGCGCCCCTCGGGATGACGCAGACGACGTCACGTCAGCCGCTGCCCGCGAAATACGCGACGGACATGTCCGGCGGATTCTCGTGGGGCGGTGGTCGCTTCAAGTCGGAGAAGTTCGAGATCGTGCACCCGGCGCCGGCCGGCTCGATCGGCTCGAGCGCGACCGACATGGCGAGGTTCATGCTGGCGCACCTCGGCGGCGGCGCGTACAACGGCCAGCGCATCCTCTCCGACTCCACGACGGCGCTGATGCACGCGCGCGCGTTCACCCACGACCCGAGGATTCCGGGATTCGCGTTAGGCTTCTACGAGAAGTCGAGCCACGGGCTTCAGATCATCGGGCATGGCGGCGACACGCGCTGGTTCCACAGCGACCTCGCGCTCATCCCATCGGAGCGCCTCGGTGTCTTCGTGTCGTACAACACGGTGACCGGTGGCGAGTTGAGCTTCGGTCCGTTCCTCCGGCAGTTCCTCGATCACTACTATCCGCTCGAGCCGGCGACCGCGACCTCCGTCGCCGATGCAGTGGAGCAGGCGAAGCGCGTGGCGGGCGAGTACCAGTTCAATCGTCGCTCGTACACGACGTTCCAGCGCGCGCTCGGCCTTGCTGGCCCCGTGCGCGTGAGTGCCAGCGACAGCGGGAAGGTCATCATCTCCTCGCCGCTCGGCGACTCGCACCTGGTGCCGGTTGGACCGTTGCTCTACCGCGACGCGATGCGAGACGAGCTCGTTGCGTTCAAGGCCGACTCCGGCGGCGACGTGAGCTACGGCTTCCTCGGGGTTGCGCCGATGATGGCGCTCGAGCGTGTGCCGTGGTACGCGTCGCCGAAGTTGCACTGGGTCGTCCTCGGCCTCGGCGTGCTGGTCTTCGTCGGGACGATCGTCGCGGCCGTGCGCCGGTTCGCGCGTCGCCGCTTCGGCACGCCGCGCCCTGAGGATCCGCTCCCGGGCCGTGCGCTCGTGACCGTGCCCGCGCTGCTGAACATTGCGTTCCTCGTCACGGTAGGTGTTGTGATCGGATCGAGCGGCGGGCTGCTCGAGGGTCCGCTGACCGGTCTCAAGGTGGCGTTGGCGCTACCGATCATCGGCGCGCTCGTCGCCATCGGCGCGGCGGTCATGTCGGCACGTCAGTGGCGAACAGGCGCCGGCACTCGTGGGGCGAGACTCCGCTACAGCTCGGCGGTCGTGGTGACGCTGCTGTTCGTATGGTCGCTGAGTCAGTGGAACCTGCTTGGATGGCGGATGTAATTGGATCTGACCCCCACCCTGCAGCATGGAGAACCCGGGGATGGATCGTTCATCCAGCCAGCGTCGCGGCCTCCTCGCCCTCGGCGCGCTGATGCTCGCAACAGCATGTGGCAGCCTCGGCGGCCGAGGCACAGGGCAGCCGTCGACATTGATCATTTTCGCGAACGAGTCGCAGGAGCAGGCGACCGTCTACATCGCCGCGCCCGGTGTCGAGTTCAGGCGCATCGGCACTGTATTCGCCAATCGCACCGACACGTTGACGGTCCCGCCCGACCTCGCCGCTCGCGGCGCAACGCTCAACGTCGTTGCTCGCCTCCTTGCGCGGCCGAACGTGCCCCAGACGGGGCCTGTCTCCATCCGTCCGGGTGAGATGTATCAGGTGAGACTGGGGTCGGACGCGAAGCTGCTCTCGTTCCTTCCCGCCGGCCAGTAGCCGAACGACCTGACGCTGGCTCGCCTTTCTGCGCCGGGCGCGTCGACCCTGATGGTCAGGCGGAGGGTCGCGAAGCAGTAGCGGCGTCACCCGCGCTGGTTAGACTCTCGTATGACCCTCACAGTATGCCTTGCCGGCGCTACGGGGTGGGCCGGCTCTGAACTGGCTCGTGCCATCGCCGGCGCCGACGACCTGCGCCTCGTCGCCGCCGTGTCGCGCACGCATGCCGGCCGGATCCTCGGCGACGTCCTCGGCGACCAGCGCCTAACGAGTCCAGTCTACGGCTCGGCGGCCGAGGCGCTCGCCCACCCGTGCGCGATCTTCGTCGAATAATGGCCGCGCGCCTCATCCCGCAATGGGAGATCGTCGATTACGCCCACGACGCCAAGCCCGACGCGCCGAGCGGCACGACCCGCGAGCTGGCCGCGCGGCTCGCACGCGTGCGCGAGCCGGCGCCCACGATCCCGGTGAACGACACGTCCGGCGATCGCGCGGCACGTGGCGCGACGGTCTCCGGATCGCAGGTCCACTCCGTGCGCCTGCCGGGCTACGTGATCGGCGCGGAGGTCATTTTCGGGATGCCGGACCAGCGACTGAGCATTCGACACGACTCGGGCGGCAGCGCGCGTCCGTATGTGGACGGTGCGCTGCTCGCGATTCGGAAGGTGTCGACGTTGGTTGGTGTGCACCGAGGACTCGACACGGTGCTCGATCTCTAATAGCACTCGGCACCAGCCAGCGACGGTCACGATGACCCGCGATCGAGATCGCGCGTCATCTCGACCATCGTCCGACGGAACCCCACGCTCTCGAAGAGGCGTTGTGCCGACTCGTTCCGCTCCGCGGTCCAGAGCACGACCATGGGCAGCCCTCTGCGCTCGAGTGCCTGAATCGTCGCCTCGACCAACATGCGCCCGACCCCGTGTCCGCGATGCGCCGGATCGACCACGATGTCGTGCAGCACGCCGGCCGGTCCACGGAGCGACATATAGTCCTGACCTTCGACACCGGCGTACGTGTAGCCGATCACTTCGCCGCCGCGCTCGGCGACGAGCACGATGACATCAGCCTCGTCGAGCTGTGTCCCGAGAAACGAGCCGTATCCCTGCGCCGTGCGCGACGTTGCCGCGAAGAAACGGTGTGGGTCGAGATCGTGATGCGTCCGAACGAGCAGCGCACCAAGTCGGCCGAGGGCGGGGAGGTCGCCGCGTGCGGCAGGACGGATCGTGATCGACGGAGGATCGAGCGTCGGCATGCGTGGAGAATGAGGACCGGCTGGCGGTGATGGATGATGGAGATTAGCGTCGGTCGCCAATTCCGCTCGGAGTGAGCGCCAGGGATGAAGGCTATCCGCGTCCATCGACCAGGTGGACCAGAAGTTCTCGAGATCGAAGACATTCCTCGCCCGGAGTCGCGCCCCGGCTGGGTTCGGATCCGCGTCCGCGCGTTCGGTCTCAATCGCTCCGAGATGTTTACGCGCCAGGGTCATTCGCCGAGCGTACGGTTTCCGCGCGTTCTCGGTATCGAGTGCGTCGGCGAAGTCGATGACTCGGGTGGAACCGACCTCGCCGTCGGCGAGACCGTTGCGGCAGTAATGGGTGAAATGGGTCGCGCCTATGACGGCGGGTACGCGGAATACACGCTGGTTCCGCGGGAGCGCGTCCTCGCGATTCGCACGACGCTTTCGTGGGAGGTCCTGGCGGCGCTACCTGAAACGTATCTCACGGCCTGGGGCTCGCTCGTCGACGCGTTGGCGATGGAATCGGGGCAGACCTTGCTGATCCGCGGCGGGACCTCGTCTGTCGGTTTGGCGGCGACCTCACTGGCGAAAGGCCTGGGAGTGCGCGTCATCGCCACCACGCGCGATCCATCGAAAGCGGCTGTGCTTCGCGAGAATGGCGCTGACGACGTCGTGATCGACACCGGACGCATTGCCGACGAGGCAAAGCGGCGCGTGGCGGGGGGAGTCGACGCCGTCCTCGAGCTGGTGGGGACCGTGACACTGCTCGACTCGTTACGTGCCGTCAGGCCACGCGGGATCGTGTGCAACACCGGAATCCTCGGCAACGCCTGGGTCATGGACCGGTTCGAGCCGCTGGAGGACATTCCGTCCACGGTGCGCCTGACCGCATACCATAGCAGCACGACATCGTCGGAACGAAGCACGGCAGCGCTTCAAGCCATCGTCGACGGTGTTGCCGCGGGGCGCTATCGCGTGCGAGTAGAGCGACGCTTCGGCTTCGGTGAGATCGTCGAGGCCCATCGCTACATGGAGGAGAACCGCGGGGCCGGGAAGCTCCTGGTCGTCGTCGACGAGTGAGCGAGCGTCATTTCGTCACACGCGTGGCGACGATCCCACTCCGCATCCGCTCGAGCGCGTAACGCGTCAGCTCCTCGACGTCCCGCTCCGGCAGCTGACCGTCGATGGCGAGCATCGCCACGCCGTGCACGACCGACCAGATGTATCGGGCCAGCAGCACCGTGTCATCGTTGCGCAGAAACCCGTCGCGCTGGAGCACGACGACGGAGTCCACGAGCGCCTGAAATGCGCCGAACGCTTCCGTCGCGAGCTCGGGATCCTGCGGCTCCCGATCCACGAACCGGCTGAACATCACGCGATAGTGTGACGGATTCGCGACGGCGAAGCGCAAATACGCGACGCCCATCGCCTGCGATCCGGCCGGGCCACGCCCTCCTCCCTCCCAGGCTGCCACGAGCTGCTCACGCAGTGCGCGGAAGCCCTCGGTCGCAACGGCCGTCAGAAGAGCGCGTTTGTCGGCGAAGTGCCGGTAGAGCGCGGTGCGCGACACGCCGAGCCGGGCGCCGATCTCTCGCAGCGTCACCGCTTCCACGCCGTCGGCGCGGATGGTCGCGAGCGCCTCGTCGAGGAGCGCTCGCCGCAGGTTGCCATGGTGGTAGGGGCGTTGGGTCTTGCGCCCCGCCCGCTTCGCCGGAGTCATGGCTCAAATATGGGCGCGGTGTTGACAACGTCAACATCCGGTGATAGGCTATGTTGACAATGGCAACATTCACGGAAGGTCCCATGAAACCCACCCATCAGGCCACCTCATCCGCGCGCTCGTCCAGCGCTGCCGCCCTCCTCGGCACCCTGTGGCAGGGGAGTCCGTCGCTGACTGCGGTCGGATTGTTGATGCTCGTCGTCGCCGTCCCGACGATCGTCGGGATCCTCGTCGATCCACGCATGATCACCGGCGCGCCGGCCTGGCTCAAGCCGTTCAAGTTCGCGATCTCGACCGCGATCTACAGCCTAACGCTGGCGTGGATCTTCAGCCTGCTGCCGGGCTGGCCCCGCATGCGCCGCACCGTCGCGTGGACCACCGCCATCGTGTTCGTGCTCGAGAATACGATCATCTTCGGTCAGGCATGGCGCGGCACGACCAGCCACTTCAACTCGGCCACCACGCTCGACCGCACGCTGTTCATCGTGATGGGCAGCGCCATCCTGATACAGACGTTCGTGAGCGTCGCCGTTGCCGTGGCGCTCTGGCGAACGCAGCTCGCCGACCGGGGGCTCGGCTGGGCGCTGCGGTTCGGCATGACGCTCACCATCGCCGGCGCGATGACCGGTCCGCTCATGACGCGGCCCACGGAGGCGCAGCTGGCGCAGGCGCGTGCCGGTGGTCCGATGCCGATCATCGGCGCCCACTCTGTCGGTGGCGTGGACGGTGGACCGGGCGTCCCCGTGACCGGTTGGAGCCGAGAGCACGGCGACGTTCGCGTCCCACACTTCATCGGGTTACACGCGATCCAGGCGCTCGCCATCGTCGCCGTCGGTCTGCGGCGTTGGCACCGTTCCGACTCTGTTCGCGTCAGGGCCGTGTTCGTAGCCGCCGCGAGCTACGCGACGCTGTTCCTCCTGCTCCTCTGGCAAGCGCTTCGCGGACAGAGCATCGTCGCACCCGATGCAGCGGCTCTGACATCGCTGGCGATCTGGGCGGCGGGCACGGTGCTCGGCGCCGGCGCGATCGTCCTTCGTTCTCGCATCTCGAATCGGATAGCAACATGACGCCCGAACAGCTCTTCTCGATCGTCAATCTCGTCGCCATGGTAGGCTGGTTGCCGCTCGTGTTTTTCCCGCGGGCGCGGTGGGCGTCGACAGCCGTCCCGTTCGTCGTGCCGACCGCGCTCGCGGTCGTGTACGTGGTGTTGATCGCCATGACGCTCGGCAGGACGGACGGCGGTTTCTCATCGCTCGCCGCCGTGAGCGCCCTGTTCAGCAATCCGTGGGCGCTGCTTGCCGGATGGACGCACTACCTCGCGTTCGACCTGTTCATTGGCGGCTGGGAGGTCCGTGACGCACAACAGCGTGGCGTCCGGCACCTGCTCGTCATCCCGGCGCTGGTCCTGACGTTTCTCGTCGGACCGGCCGGCCTTCTGGTGTACCTGGCAATCCGGCGCTTCGGGTCTGCCGACCGCCTAACGGCCTCGGCGGCTGTGCCCGGGACTCGCTGACGAGAGCAGTCCCGGCGAGGTTCACCGTCTAGCGGATGCGTGGGTCCGGCGCGTAGCGAGCGAGGAAGGTTTCGACGCCTTCGCGTGCGCACGTAACGATGTGCTCCCGGGTCGGGACGGTGCCCACCAGCACGGCGCGATCGAGCGGTTCGCCGACGATGAGGTAGGCGAACTGCTCCGCGGCGCGGCGCGTGTCCGTTGCTCGAAGCACACCGAGTTGAACGAGGTGTCGGAACCCCGATGCGAGCACCTCGATCATCTGGTTGGGCGCTCGATCGAAATAGCGGGCGCCTAGCGCCGGGAACGCGCGCGCCTCGCCAATGAGCAGCCGCCGCAGGGCGACGACTTCAGCGCGCACGATCGCGAGGGCAAGTCGGCGACCGAGGTCGTGCAACGACGTGCGAAGGTCGGCAGCGGCGATGTCGGCAGCGAGCTCGGCGCGAAGGCCGACGGCGTACTCGTCCGCGAACGCCAGGACGTCGGTCACGATCTGGGTGAAGAGCGTTTCCTTGTCCGTGTAGTTGTTGTACACGGTGCGCTTCGTGATGCCGGCAAGGGCGGCGACGTCTTCCATCGTCGTCCCCGCGTAGCCTTTCTGCAGGAACAACGTCGTGGCTGCCTCGACGACGGCTGCCCGCGACCGCACGACGCGCGGATCATCGCCGCGCGGCATGACGCCGTTCCGTCGCTTCAGCCGGCCACGCGGCCGCCTGGTAGATATTGCACTCATGAGTAAAGTAATGTACCGTCGAGTGCAATGAACCGCGAGCCAGGGACCCCATGACATCCAACACGTTGGCCCCGGGCGCACCAGGGCAGTCGAAGGTTTCGGGATTCGATCGCAGTGCGGCCGTCACCCGATCCTTGCTCGGATATGGCGTCATCGCCGGCCCGTTCTATCTGGTCGTCGCGCTGGGGCAGGCATTCGTGCGGGACGGGTTCGACCTAACGCGGCATCCCCTCAGCCTGCTCGCGAACGGGCCAGGTGGCTGGGTGCAGACCGTGAATTTCGTTGTCACCGGCGCCATGGTCGTCGCGGCGGCCGTCGGCATCGGGCGCGGGCTCGGGGCGCGCGCGACGAGCTGGGCACTGGGCTGCTTCGGCGTCGCCATGATCGCGGCAGCGGGGTTCCCGGCGGATCCGGTCGACGGATTCCCCATTGGCACGCCCGAGGGAATGCCGACGTCGATCACGACCACTGGTCTGCTGCATTTCGTGTCTGGTGCGTTCGGTTTCTTCTCGCTGGCGGTGAGCGGCTTTTTGGCGGCGCGGGCGCTGTCGCGCCGAGGAGCGTCCAGGCTCGCGTGGTACTCGGCGGCGTCCGGGGCAGCGGTCGCGATCGGATTCTTCGGCGGGCCGGTCTTCGGCAGTGCCTCCGCGATGGTGTTCGCCATCTGGTTCAGCGTGCTCGCCGGTTGGACGTGGCTCGCCATACTGTCGATCCACCTGTACCGGGCGGCACCAGACCCGAACTGCGCGCCGGGTGCGGTCTGATCGCCGTACTGCCGGCCTAACGACCCAACGCGAGTGGCGACGCAATCATGGGTTTATCGGGTCACGCGTGCCCGATACGCCGACAGGAGTGATCTGGCCCTGCGTGAGTGTCCACCGGTGAGAGACAAGCGCTGACGCCGGCTGCGCGATCGTGAACGTCGCCCGCGGGTCGCGCGCGACCTGAGGCGTAATGCGTTCTCCTGTCAGGACGGCCAGCTGTGCGCGATACACACTCGCGGTAAGCGCGGCGTCAGGAATGCGCAAAGTCGCACGCACCCCGGGCGCGACGCGGCCAAGGAGCCACTGACGCTCGTCGGTGACGAGGTAGACGTGCGCGTGCTCGTTCGCCGTATTGTCGAAGCGAACGGTGTGCACGCTCGCCTCTTGTATGAATGTCGGCCCGTCGAGCGCCGTGTACGGCTGCGGCGGGGCGCAGGCGCCCAGCGCGAGAGTCATGCTCAGCCTGGCGGCGAGTGAAACGATGACACGGGTACGTGGCGTAGTCATGAAATCCTCCGTGAGCAGTACTGGCGCAGTCGGCGCCTCGTTCAGTAGCGCGTAAAACGCGGAGGAACCCACTCACGGGTCTTGCTGTCCAACCTGCAGCCGGAGTTCTCCTCAGTCGTCACGGGGAAACGCCGTGTTCTCGCCAAACCGGACATCGACGTCATCCACTATGCCAACCACGCCCCCGGAGGCAGCCGCACGTCGCTCGCCCGCCCCATCGACCGGAGCTGATCCGGCGGCGAGCTCCACGCGGCACGGCGTGACCGAGCTGTTGCGCGCGTGGGGCGCGGGAGACTCGCAGGCGAGCGACGCGCTCGTGCGGCTCGTGTACGATGAGCTGCGCCGGCAGGCCGGTCTCGTCCTGCGCCGCGAGCGCGAGGGGCATACGCTCCAGCCAACCGCACTCGTTCACGAGGCGTGGCTTCGGCTCGGCAACCAGCACGACGCGCGCTGGGAGAGCCGAACGCAGTTCTTCGCGGTCGCTGCACAGATGATGCGACGCGTGCTCGTGGACCACGCGCGCACGCGCCAGGCGCTCAAGCGGGGTGACGGCGCCGTGCAGGTTTCGCTGAGCGATGCAGGTCGGCCGGCCGAAACCTCGTCACTCGACATCGTGGATGTCCTCGCGCTCGACGAAGCGCTCGCACGTCTCGCGGAGTTCGATCCGCAGAAGGCTCGGCTCGTGGACCTGCGCTACTTCGCCGGGCTGAGCATACCCGAAGCGGCCGCGGCGCTCGGAGTTTCACTCGCCACCGTCGGTCGCGAGTGGGCGATCGCGCGCATGTGGCTCCGCAGAGAGCTCGAGCGGTGACGACGCCAGCCGGCGCATCACCGGCGATGACGCCCGAGCGGTGGCGCATCATCGATGCGATTCTCAAGGCGGCTCTCGCCTGGGAGCCTGCGGAGCGCACTGCGTTCGTCGCCGACGCGTGTGGCGGCGATGCGGACCTTCGCCGTGAGGTCGCCTCGCTCCTCGCTGCGCATGACGAGGCCGACGAATTCCTCGAGCTGCCGGCGGTCGAAACGCTCGGCGCGGTGACCCGGCGCGCACCGCTCATCGAGCGGCTCAGCGAAGCGCTCGCAGGTCGGTATGCGATCGAGCGCGAGATCGGGCAAGGGGGCATGGCGACGGTCTACAGAGCGCGCGACCTCCGGCACGACCGCCGCGTCGCGATCAAGGTGTTGCGCGAGGAGCTTGCCCGAGTCGTCGGAGCCGACCGATTTCTCGCGGAGATTCGCGTCACGGCGTCACTCCAGCACCCACACATCCTCCCGCTGTTCGACTCGGGGGGCGATGGCGACCTGCTCTGGTACGTGATGCCGTATGTCGAGGGGGAGACGTTGCGAGATCGGCTCACGCGTGACGGACGGCTCGGTGCGGACGAAGCAGTTCGCATTGCGCGCGAGATGGCCGATGCGCTCGAGCACGCGCATGCCCACGGTGTCGTGCATCGCGACGTGAAGCCCGAGAACGTGCTGCTGCAGGGCGGCCACGCCCTCGTCGCCGACTTCGGGGTCGCGCTGGCGCTCGAGCATGCGGGCGGTGAGCGCCTGACGCGAACGGGCATCGCGATCGGCACGCCGCAGTACATGGCGCCGGAGCAGGCCGCGGGTGAACGCGCGATCGACGGGCGCGCCGACGTGTACGCGCTCGGCGCGGTGTTGCGTGAGATGCTCGCCGGCGGTTCGCGGGTCGCGACACGCTCGCAGCCGGGCGCACGGCCGCGTCCTGAAGTACGTCCGTCGCTCGATGCCGCGGTGGAACGAGCTTTGGCCACCCGTCCGGACGATCGGTTTCCGAGTGCGGCAGCGTTCGCGACGGCGCTCGCGCTGCCTGACGAGTCGCCTGACACCCGCGCAGACGGCGTGGGGTCGGCGTCACCGCGCGTGCGCATGGTGACGGCGCGAGCGGCGATCTACACCGCGGTGCTGGCGCTCGTCGTCGGTCTTGCAGGCGGATGGGCGCTGGCGCGTTCGTCGCTCATGCAACCGTGGCCTGCCGCGGCGCCGGCCGAATCCCCATCGCCCGACCGCAGCCTCTCGCAGTCGCCCGCGGAATCCGACGGCGCGGTGCTGACGGTGGTGGATCGCACGGGGCGCGAGCAGCGCGTCATCGCCGCGAATCGCCCGTGGACGCCGCGCATCTCTCCCGACGGTCGTCGCGTGGCGTACGGCGCGTTCGGGGAGGGGCGCAATACGAGCGACGTCTGGGTGATGGACCTGAGCTCCGGTGCGACACAACGGGTGACCAACGATGGCGACGACAGCAACGACCCGCAGTGGAGTCCCGATGGGCGGACGCTCGCGTACTCGGCGGGCGCGCCCGGCGGAAAGGACGTGCTGATGCGGCGACTCGAAGGCAAAGCGTCGATGCTCGCGTCACGGCGCGGGACACAGTGGCCATCCGACTGGCTGCGCGACGGCAGCGCGCTGCTCGTCACCGACGAATCGGGGAGCACCGGGCGTGACATAATCGTGCAGCCGGCGAACGGATCGGCGGCGCGGGCGTACGCGGCCACACCGGCGAGCGAGACCGCCGCGCGCATCTCTCCCGACGGCCGCTGGGTGGCGTACACCTCCAACGAGTCGGGAAGGGATGAGGTGTACCTGGATGCCTATCCGCAGCCGGGGAAGCGGGTCACGGTGTCGTTAGGCGGCGGGGTGCATCCGGTGTGGCGTGGCGACGGACGCGAGCTGTACTACTGGACCGACGACGCGTTGACTGCCGTGCAGATCGGCTCGTCGTGGGGCGGTGCACCGCCGTCAGTTGGAGCGCGCACCGTGCTGTTCCGAACGCCGTACGCTGGTGGCCCGAACACGATGTACGACGCGTCGCCCGACGGCCAGCGGTTCGTGATCGTGCGGGACCCATAGAGCGGGGTCATTCCGAGCGGACGCGCGAAGGGTCGTAGTTTGAGGAATCGCGGTCGTCCCGAAACGGAGCTGTCATCCTGAGGCGACAGCCGAAGGATCCTCATCGTCCCGACCGAGGGCCCTCTCTCAGGGAAGGGGAGGATTCTTCGCTTCGCAGAATGACAACGCCCTCCGCCGGGACGTCGAAGATCCTTCGCTGCGCTCAGGATGACATCGTTCTGCCGCGACGACCGCGATTGTCATCTGCCGGCGACTGGGGCACCCGGTTCGGAACGACCCACTTCGGCAGGGAATGACGTTGCGGCGAGGCTTCTGTACCTTTGCCGTCATGTCGCAATTATCGGATGTCACGGTGCAGATCGACGAGCACGCGCTGCTCCGGGTCGTAGCGTTCACGACCGTGTTTCCCACGACGATCGCCGAAATCGCCACGCCCCCCGCGGTGCTCGACGCGCTCCGGCTCGACGGGCCCGCGCCGCTCCAGCGGGATGAGGCAACGCGCGCGGCTGTGAGAGACATGCTTCGCCTCGGCGGCTACAAGCCGACGGGACGCGGCAAGCCGGCATCGGAGTACCTCGTCCGCGCGGCGTCGGAGGGAACGCTGGCGTCGATCAACGTTGCAGTGGACGCCTGCAACGCCGTATCGCTGCACAGCGGGTTTCCCATCAGCGTCGTCGACCTGGATCGCGCGCAGGCGCCCTTCCGCATCGGGATCGCGGGCGCTGGTGTTTCCTACGTCTTCAACGCGTCGCGGCAGGAGATCGACCTTTCCGGGCTCGTCTGCCTCTTCGATGCGACCGGTCCGTGCGGGAACGCGGTTCGCGACGCTCAGCGCACGAAGACGACGCCCGAGACGCGCGCTACTCTCAGCGTGATCTGGGGGTGCGCGGGGTTCGAGGAACGCTTAGGGGAGACGGAGCGGTGGTACCGCGCTGTCCTTGGCGACGTCCGCGGCGTCACCGCTCCAGCTTGAAGTCGGGATCGAGCCTGGGCCGCTCGGCCGCGTTCGCGACGAACCACCCGGTCAGGTACATCCACTGCGCTACGCGAGTGAGCTTCGGGTAGTCGATGTTCTTCGGATTGTCGCGCGGCGTGTGGTAGTCGTCGTGCAGGTTCGTGCTGTACATGACCGCCGGGACGTTCACGCGCGCGTAGGGCAGGTGATCGCTGCGGAAGTACCACCCCTCCGGGTGCGTCGGCCGGTCCCACAGCGAGTCGAGCGTGAAGCGAGCCGTCAGCTCGTTCGCCCGGAGCGCCATGGCGACGAGGTCGCTCGAGCTGCGATGCGGCGGCTGGGCGCCTAACAACGTCGCCGAGTCGGGGTGATTACGCCCGATCATGTCGCCGTTGAGAACGGCTACGATCTGCTGTAACGGCACGACCGGGTGCGCGGCGTGGTAGCGCGAGCCGATGAGACCGCGCTCCTCCGAGCCGTGATTGATGAACAGGACCGACCGCTTGCCCGGCTGCTTGACGAACGCTCGCGCGGCGGCGAGACCGGCGGCCGTCACGGTGGCGTTGTCGTCCGCGCCCGCGTGTACCGAGTCGCCCTCCAACGTCACGCGCACGCCGTTCGCGTCCTGGTGTGAGCTGAACACGACGTACTCGTTGCGCCGCGTCGGGTCGGTGCCCCGGACGCCTCCAATGACGTTCACGCTCGGAGTCGTGAACCGCTCGAGCCGGATGGAAAGGTCGACGTTCGGCTGTCGCTCGAGCGTCTCTCGCATCGACGCGCGGACGAGGTACGCCGGGGTCGGACCGCTGCCAAGCGCTGGCGGTGGCCCCATGCGGCGAGAGCCGTTCGCCGCTCGCGGCACGGCGTCGTCGACGTCGTACTGCCCGCGCAGGCGCGCCGAGGCGACCACCTCGAACGCACTGTCGACTGGCGCGCTCGCGACGAGGAGCACTGCGGCCGCGCCGCGCCTCGCGAAGCGACCGACGGTGCCGTTGATCGCCGCGTCGGCGAACCGCGACGCGAACGTATAGCTGTTCGCGCGGATCGATGCCGGTGCGGGCGCGAGCACGATCGTCGCGACGACCTTTCCACGAACGTCGATCGTGGTGTCCGCCGCGTCGGGAACCCAGAGGACGGGACCGGACGCCTCGGCGGGCACGACGCCTAACGGGACGACGTCGCGATACAACGTCATCGGCTGTCCGCCGACGCTTGCGCGGCTCGCCGTGACGGAGACGCGGGTTCTCGTCATGTCGAACCACTGGAACCACGTGCCGCCGTCGCCCATCGGTTTGAGGCCGATGCGCCGGTACTGCTCGGCCAACCACATCGACGCGCGCATCTCATCGATCGTGCCGCCCTCGCGGCCGCGCAGCTCGGGCGAGGCCATCTCGGTCACATCGCGCCGGAGGTCGGCCTCTCGAATGGCGCTGTACGCGGCAGGGATCTCGCCGCGACGCGCCGCCGAACGAGCGGCCGGTTGTGCGACGAGGGGCGTCGCGAAGACGAGGAGCGCGCCAGCGGCGCAACGAGAAGCGGTGAGTGGTAAGCGCATGCGCAGATGCTAACGATCGGCACGCTCCCCGGCGAGGTGGTCGTCGTCCCGCGCCCGGAGCGTCCGGGTCGCCGTCGCCGGATCGTCTCGCAGCTCCGGGAACTCGTCCTCGCGAAACTCCGTCCGGCCGCGCTCGCCGTCCGCGAACCGGCGCTGCTCGAGCGCGCGGAGCTCGACTCGCCGGATCTTGCCGGAAATGGTCTTCGGGAGCTCGGTGAACTCGATCCGCCTAACGCGCTTGTAGGCGGGGAGACGCTCCCGCACGAACCGGAAGATCTCCAGCGCCACGTCACGCGACGGTGTGGCGTCGCCGCGGAGCACGCAGAACGCTTTCGGAATGGCCAGGCGCATCGGGTCAGGGCACGGGACCACCGCGGCTTCGGCCACGAGTGGGTGCTCGATCATCGCGCTCTCGATCTCGAACGGGCTGATCCGGTAGTCGGAGCTCTTGAACACATCATCCGCGCGCCCGACATAGGTGATGTAGCCGTCGGCGTCGCGCACCGCGACATCGCCCGTGCGGTAGAATTGGCCGGCCATTGCGCCGCCGGCGCGAGACTCGTCGTCGAGATAGCCGACCATGAGTCCCATGGGCGTCTCGCCGACTCCGCTTCCAGTGAGGGCAAGCGAGATCTCGCCCTCGTCGGCCGGCTCGCCGTGCGCGTCGAGCAGGACGACGGCGTAGCCGGGCATCGGCCGGCCCATGGACCCCGCCCGCACCGGTTGGCCCGGCGAGTTACCGACCTGAGCGGTCGTTTCGGTCTGACCGTATCCGTCGCGAATCGTTAGGCCCCACGCCTCCTGGACGCGGGCAATGACCTCGGGGTTGAGCGGTTCTCCGGCACCCACCACTTCCCGGAGCGCCACCCGGTGCTCGGCGAGGTTCTCGCCGATCAGCATGCGCCAGACGGTTGGTGGTGCGCAGAGCGTCGTGACACCGCAGCGCACGATCGTCTCGAGTATGCGCTTCGCGTCGAACCGTTGGTAGTCGTACACGAAGATCGTGGCGCCGGCGTTCCAGGGGGCGAACACGCTGCTCCAGGCGTGCTTCGCCCAGCCGGGCGAGCTGATGTTCCAGTGCAGGTCGCCCTCGCGGAGACCGATCCAGTACATGGTCGACAGATGCCCGACCGGGTAGCTCGCGTGCGTGTGGAGCACGAGCTTCGGCTTGGCGGTGGTACCTGACGTGAAGTAGAGCAGCAGGGGGTCGGTCGCTCGCGTATCGGCATCCGGCGTGAACCGGTCGGACTCCGCGCTGACCCGGTCGAAGCCGGTCCAGCCAGCGATCTCCGCACCCACGATGAGCTTCGTGTACTCGCCTGGAAGCGTCGCGAACTTCGGCGCGCCGTCGCCGTCCGTGACGACGTGACGCACCGCGCCGCGCTCGAACCGGTCGGCGAGGTCGCGCGGGGTGAGCTGCGGCGTCGCGGGAACGACAATGACGCCCAGCTTCATGCAGGCGAGGATCGTCTCCCACGTCTCGACGACGTTAGGCAGCATGAGCAGGAGGTGGTCGCCGCGACGCGCGCCGAGCGCACGCAGCGCGTTCGCTACCTGATTGCTGCGGCGCGCGAGCTCTGCGAACGAGTAGGAGCGATCCGCTCCCCCATCACGGACGATGCGAAGCGCCGGGCGTTCGTTCCCGGTCGCCATCGCGTCGAAGTAGTCCAGCGCCCAGTTGAAGCGGTCGAGCTGCGGCCACGAGAATTCCTTCCGCGCGGCGTCGTACTCCGTTCGATGCACGAGCAGAAAATCGCGCGCGGCTAGGAACGCGGCGGCGCCGGACGTAGGGTCGGCCATTGAAGACCTCGGAGGCATGACGCTCACGTTACGGTCGGCCCGCACGTACATCAACCGTGCGTCAACGCTTCGAGGCCCCGGTCGTTCGCTCGTAGACCACGACCTCCCACCCCAGCGTGTGCCGTGCGACTCGCCGCGTGAGGCCCGTCGCGCGCAGAACCGCGTCGATCGCATCAGGGGCGTGCAGGTACACGCGAAACGGGCTTCGCTTGACGCGCTGCACGACGTTCAGGGCCGCGATGCCGACGCGCATCCAGGCGATGCGGCGCGGGTACACGGCTCCGTAGAACTGCCCTGCCTTCTCCCCCGAGCGGCGGACGAGCCGCTCCATGTCGTCATAACAGCAGATGACACGATCGAGCGTGACCACGCCAGCTGCCGGAATGGTATCCGCGAGGGTCACGAAGTCTCCGTGAACGAACGTCACGCGATCGGTGTGCTGGCGGCGCTCGGTCTCCTCGCGCGCGGCGGCAAGGTGTGCGGTCGAGGCGTCCACGTGGACGGCGCGCGCGACCCGCCCATTGAGGAGCTCGTGATGGATCGCCCCGATGCCGGCACCGATGTCGAGAAGCGTGACCGAGCGGGCACCGGCCTCGTCGATGGCCGCGCGGAGGGCATCGATCAGAAGCCGCGTCGTTCGGTCGGGACCCCGACGGCGAAAGCTTCGCAGCTTCCTCCTCGCATGGGCCCGCCCGAACTCGATCTCGATTCCTTCACATTGAGCGCACGGCACGGACTGAAGATATTCGACCGTCCCGCCGCCGGGCCACTAGTTAGGCAGCGGAGCGCGGTCGGGCGGGTCGAGCTCGAGCGCCAGCGCTCCGAGCGAGTGCGGCGAGAGCAGGTCGCCCACGAGCGCCGCGCCGTTCGGGGAAACGCGCCTGGCGGCGACGAGCCGCTGCGCGAACCACTTTCCGCGCTTCGTGTCCAGCGCGTCGTAGCGCACCTTCCGGCCGCTCGACGTGGCATGGATGATCCGCCGGCGCCCGGCATAGATCGCCACATGGCTGATGCGCTTGCCGGGCTCCGCGAACATGACCAGGTCACCCGGGCGAAGCGCGGACCAGACGGGGCGCAGACGTTGACCGGACGACGCCTGCTGGCGTGACGTGCGCGGCAGGCGCGTGCCGTGCTTCGCGAATACGTATCGCACGAAACCGGAGCAGTCGAACCCGGTCTTCGGCGACGTACCGCCCCACCGGTACCGTACGCCGAGGTAGCGTTCGGCGGTCGGAAGCACGCGCGCCGCACCTGACCTCGCGGTGCCTCCACGACGCTCACGCGCGACGCGCTCGGCCGCACCGATCGCCGTCAGGACACTCCGCGCGGTCGCCGTCGACGTCCCACCTTCGGGCAGGTCGATCGTGACCGCGCCGACTCTCACTTGCGCCCGCGCCGCGGACGCACACGACACGACCGCGAACAACGCCATGGCCGCGACCGGCGGACCGTGCGCCGCGGCTCGGCTGACAACGCACTGCCACTGCATACACCCTCTCGGAGAGACATCAAATGCCGAGGACTGCCGGCGCGCGAGGCAAAAGCGCGGCCGATGTCGCGATCGAGAGGTAAGCGATTGCGGAGCATCGTTTTCGGTCGGATTCCGCAGCCGTGCTATTCCGTCGAGATGTCCACGCGAGGCGACCTCGGCCTGTCCTCGGGCGTAGGCACTACCCTGTGCGTACGAGCGGCGGGCGCTCGTCCGAAGGCCGCTGCCAGCGCACGCGCATCACGTTGCCGGCGCGGAAGGACCTGGCACCGTGGACGGAGTGACCGGCGCCGGCGGGCCGAGGTCCGGCCGTTCAGACGGCCCGAACGCCAGGTCACGAATAAGTACCGTCAAGGGTACCGCGAGGATGGCTCCCGTCGGCCCGAGCACCCATGCCCAGAACAGGACGGACAGAAAGCTCAGAAGCGCCGAGATCTTCATCTGCTGCCCGATGAACCTCGGGCCGAGAACGTTGTCGATGAGTGTGTTGACGACCTGGTAGCCCGCGAAGACGATGACCGCCGAGACCCAACCGTGCTCGAGGAGCGCGAGCAGCAGAGGCGGAATCAGCGAAAGCGCGAAGCCGATGTTCGGGACGAAGCTGAAGATGAACGACAGCACGCCCCAGAGACCGGCGTGGTCTACACCGAGCACCAGCAGCAGTACGTAATTGAGCAGCGCAGCCACGGCGCCGAGCGCCGCCCGCACGCCCATGTAACCGCGGATCGTCGCCGAGAACGTGAGGAATCGCGCTGCGAGCGGAACGTGGTCCGCCTCATCGGCTCTGGCGCGTCGCTCGAGCTCCCACATGCCTCCCAGCATGAAGGCGAAGATGAAGAGCGTGAGGACGATGTTGCCCACGCTCCCCGCGATCGAGCTGGTGAGACCCAGGGCCACGCGGCCAATCGCGGCGCCGGTGATCGCGCCTCTCACGTAGCTCCCCGCGTCGATCCCCCGCGCGGCGAGCTGCGCGGTCACCGTCTGCAGCAGGGATTCGAGCTGCGCCTGATAGCGCGGCAACTCGAGGGCGAGCTGCCGCAGCGACACGACGATGAACCCGACCAGCGTTAGGCCGGCGACAATGACCGCCAGCACGATGAGCAACACGGCCGCGCCGCCGAGTCGACGCAGCCGGTTGAGCGCGGGCTGAAGCAGGAAGGCAAGGAAGCCCGCCATGAGGACCGGGTTCAGCAATCCGGAGACGGCACGCGTGCCTGAGACGAGTATGACGACGCAGGCGCCTCCGAGGAGGATGCGGAGCAACTGGCGGTCGTGAACCCTCATGTCGTCCTGGGATCGCGGAACTGAGGTGGTAGAACAACCTGTGGCGCATTCTGCACGATGACTCTACCCTCGGCGTCAAGGAGTGCCTGCCGCCTCTCTGCTGGCTGCCGATGCGACGGAACGGTCTGTGCCGTGGTTCTACGACCTCAACCGCAATCGGGAGGAAGCATGACGGGCGCACCAGATCCTCATCGCGACGCCGCAGAGAGCACGAGCGCGCACGCACACGAGTCCGTTCGCTATCCGACGAACCACGTGCTCGGCATCGTTGACACGCGCGAGGACGCGACCGCCCTGCTCTCCGCGCTCGAAGGGAGCGGATTCCTCACATCGGAAACAGAGTCCAGAACCGGCGCTCAGAACGCCGACGATCTGCACGCCAGCACAGGACGCACCGGAATAGCCAATCTGCTGCTGCGGTTTGCCGAGCGCATCGGCGCGGCCGACGAAGAGCTGGAGACGAAGCATCGCTACGAGCAGGCCATGCGCGACAATCGTTTCGTGGTCGCCGTCGCGACGCCGACGGAAGAACGGAAGGAGCTCGCGAGTCAACTCCTGCGCTCGCACGGTGCGCACACGATCACCTTTTTTGGCAAGCACACCATCGAGTACATCGTACCGCCCGGCAAGCGCTGATCTCGCTGGCTCGGCCAGCGGTGTCAGCGCCGCCGGATCGGAGCCGCTGCGTCGAATCGCGCGAGCGTCTGCTCGAACCGCGGGTCGTTACGCAACGGATCCCACGCCGGGTCGATGTGGAGCAGGGCGACCGATGCCTCCCGACCAGCGGGTATACCGAGACGATGGGCGCGCTGCTCGCCGACGCTCGAGGGCAAGCCTTCATCGATCGTCGGACGGTCGTGCCTGGCGCCCCGCCTCCGCACTACGCGCTGTGGGTCTCGCTCTGGCGCCACAACCCCGCCGGCATGTTCGCGCCGTTCAACCCGAACGTGACGTGTGAGTTCGCGACGAGCACCATCGCGGAGTGACGTGCGGCCGCCTAAGATGCGGACAGGAATCCAACCGGGGTGGACGCCGTCGGCGCCGTCGGCGAGCCATCCCGGCCAACGGCGAGGTATTCGTGTCCGCGACCCTGATGATCCGAGACGAAACCGCCACCGGAACACCGGTGCACGAGTTCCCGCTCGAGTTCGAGAACGAGCGCATCACCGTGCGCGAGTTGATCCGCGAGCGAGTCTACCAGGAAGTCAGCGAGTACAACTTCCGTAGCCGGCGGGAGGGCGGCCTCTTTCGCGGTCTGGTGCAGCCCACCGACGCCGAGCACACGCTCAACGGCTTCAAGGTCCCGAAGAATCGCGACATCGACTGGGAGGCTCAGTTTGCCCGTGCCGTCGACGCCTTCGGCCGGAATGGGTTCTTCATTCTCGTCGATGATCGTCAGGCGGAAACGCTCGAGGAGACGATCGTCATCAGCCCGAGCACACAGGTGAGCTTCGTAAAACTGACGCCGCTCGTGGGAGGTTGAGTGCGGTGGCCGTGGCAACGAGCCGAGCCGGTCTCCTCGGTCTCGCCGTTCATCGCACGACCCGGGTCCGGACTCGATGAGGAACACCGCGTCGTCTCGCGCTGGGTAGAGGAGGCGTTCAACGCGCTCGACGAGCGCCACTCGTACCAGGACGTCGACCTCAAGAGTCAACCGAGCGGGCGGATCATGCTCGAGGCGTCGCCTGAAGCCGCGCGGCGGTACGTGCACGCGGCGGCGGTGCAGGCAGCGCACTGGGAGCGACTGGCGCACGAGTTCCGGTCGCAGTCGACGTCAGACGTCGAGCGCAACAACCCGCACCTCCGAAAGGGCTGGAGCGACGTGTGGGTCCGGAGGCGCCGAGCGGCGACGGTTCCGTTGACGCTCATGCGCCGCACGCTGCCGTTCGAGGAAGAGGAGCTGCTCGCGCTTCTCGACTGGTGTAGCGGCATCGAGCAGCTGTCGATGCATGGCGTGCCCGTCGGGCACCTCACGCGTGCCCTCCAGCGGTTTCTCGAGACACACACACTGAGCGACGCACTCAGGGAGCGGATCGCCCGGTTCGCCGCGCGGCTGCGCGAGTCGTACGACAAGGACGTCGCGCGCTACGGTACGACCGTCCACCAGCTCCTGGCAGACCCGAACGACGCCGGTGCCCGGTCACCGGTACCTGACGACGCTGGTCCGGTGGCGCTGCTGCCTCCGCCGGCTCCGGCGCCGGCCGGGAACCCCGCGGTGCTCGATGCGCTCAAGCGCGACATGGGCATCGCCGGCGGGGCCGTCGCCACGGAGGCGGTCGAGCCGGATGGGTTCCCGCTTCGCGCTGACTCGCCGCTACGCTCGGAGCACGCGCTTCTCAGCGAGATGCTGGCGTCGGTCGTCGGCACGCGGTTCTACACGCAACCATCGTTCGAGACGATTCGTGGGGGCGATCGCGTTCTTCGCATGGACCCCGTGGCAGCCGGCCGCCTCCTTCTCGCTGCCGCCGAGCGCGACGTCTCGGGCTACCTCGCGCGCACCGACGCCGGCAATCCGGCGATCTGGCAGTCGCGTTATGCGGTGGGGTCGATCACGAAGACGTTGGCGCAACGACCATTCGCGCTCGACCGAGCCGGCGTGTTCGACGTCCTCCTCTACATCGCGATGCGCGCCGCGCCCTGGGATCGCCGGGCGTTCGAGGGGGCGTTCGACACGTTGGTCGGCCAGGTCGAGCGGGAGGTCACGACGGCGCCGCTCACCGACGGTGAGCGGTACGTGCTTCACCTGCTGCGCGCGTCGTGGATCGGCGGGCCACCGTTAGGTGTCGCGAGCGAGGTCACCCGGCTCACGGCGCTCGTGGGCGACGGCGCGATGTTCTTCCTGGTGCCTGGTGAGGTGTGGACCGACCGGCTGAATGACGACTTGACGAGACTCCCGCGCGCCGACCGCGAGCCCTGGGTCGCGCTGCTCAGGCATGCCCTCGGGGCGACGGCCGCACGCCCCTCGGCGAAGTGGCTCAAGACGGCGGAGGAGCTGATCGCCACCATCGGCGCGGACGAGGTTCGGGCCGCGCTCCACCGTTGGCTGCCGAGCGTCTCCCACGGCCGCTCCGTCGCTCGACTCGGCGCGTTTCCCGGCGACACGCGATCGGCAGCAGATGTCATGCACGAAGAGAACGGCACCTGCCTTCGCGGGCTCGTCTGGCTCACGCCGCTCTTCGCTCGCGATGGCGCCGACAACGAGCTCACGCGCGCCATCGCCGCCGTGGCCGTCTCGGCGTATCGCAAGGTGCCCGGCGTCGGGCCGCGTGCGATCAAGGTTGGGAATGCCGCGGTGTACGCGCTGTCGGAGATGGGCTCGCCCGACGCGGTCGGCCATCTCGCGATGCTCAAGGTGCGCGTCAAGTTCGGCACGGCGCAGAAGGAGATCGAGAAGGCGTTCAACGCCGCCGCGGAGGCGCTGTCACTTCCGCGCGATCAGATCGAGGAGATGGCGGTGCCCTCGTACGGGCTGGAGACCGTTGGCGTCCGCCGCGAGACCTTCGCCGATGGCGAGTACGCGGCCGAGTTGCGCGTCGACGGACGCGAGGTCGACATCCAGTGGAGTCGAGCGGACGGCAAGGCGCAGAAATCAGTCCCGGCAAAGGTAAGGAGTGATCACAAGGAGGAGCTGAAGGAGCTGCAGGGCGCCGCGAAGGACATCGCGTCCATGCTGCCGGCGCAGAGCGAGCGGCTCGACGCGATGTTTCTTCTTCAGAAGCAGTGGCCCGCGACGATTTGGCGCGAACGGTATCTGGACCATCCGCTGGTTGGGACGCTTGCGCGCCGGCTCATCTGGAACTTCGCAACGAGCGGACCGACGCGTACCGGGATCTGGCGCGACGGCGGTCTGGTCGATGTGTTCGATCAGCCCCTCGACGTGCCCGACGATGCCGGAGTGGGGCTGTGGCACCCGATCGGCCGGCCACTCGAGGAGGTGCTGGCGTGGCGGCGGTGGATCGAGGAGCACGAGATTCGTCAGCCGTTCAAGCAGGCGCATCGCGAGGTGTATCTGCTCACCGACGCCGAGCGCCATACGGAGACCTACTCCAATCGGTTCGCGGCGCATGTACTGCGGCAGCACCAGTACAACGCGCTCTGCGCGGCGCGCGGCTGGAAGAACAAGCTGCGGATGATGGTGGATGACGCGTATCCGCCGACGTCGCGCGAGCTTCCCCAGTGGGGCCTTCGTGCCGAGTACTGGGTCGAAGGGGCGGGAACCGAATACGGGACGGACACGAACGAGAGCGGGGCGTTCCTGCGGGTGGTCACCGACCAGGTGCGCTTTTATCAGGTGGATGCGGCCCCGAACCGTGCCCACGCCTCTGGCGGGGGATACGCGAGTCAGGGGGTGGGACCAGGCACGCGCCGAGTCAACGAGCCGCTGCCGCTGGACCAGATCCCGGCGCTCGTCTTCAGCGAGATCATGCGCGACGTCGACCTCTTCGTCGGGGTGGCGTCGGTGGGGAACGACCCGACGTGGCAGGACGGCGGTCCGGGTGGTCGCTACCGCGACTACTGGGACCGCTACTCCTTCGGCGAGCTGGGCGAAACGGCGCAGACGCGCCGTGCGGTGCTCGAGCGCCTCGTGCCGCGGCTCAAGATCGCCAGCCAGTGCTCGTTCACCGACCGCTTTCTCGTGGTGCGCGGGAAGCTCCGCACGTACAAGATCCACCTCGGGAGCGGCAACATCCTGATGGAGCCTAACGATCAGTATCTCTGCATCGTCCCCGCGCGGGATCCCGTGGTGGTCGGCGCCGACCGCCTCTTCCTTCCGTTCGAGGGAGACCTGACGTTGTCGATCGTGCTCAGCAAGGCGTTCATGCTCGCGGCGGACGACGCGATCAAGGACCCGACGATCGTCAGGCAGATCCGTCGATGAAGAGAATCGCCGACATGCTGGTCAGCGGCTCCCGCTGAGTCTGGAGAGTCGGCTTCGCGCGTCGGTTACCACGCTGGCCAGCGGCATGTCTGGATTTGCCCACAGCGCCAGGAATTGGCGATAGTGCGTCGCGGCCTTCTCGCGTTCGCCTCTGGCCTCGAAGATCTGCGCCTCCCGCAGGTGAATCGGCGCTAGGTAGACCAGCTCGGCCGGAGAACCCTGAAACGACGTCTGATACCAGCGGAGAGCCTCGTCGTACCGGCGTAGCTGCATCAACGCCTCGGCGCGAAGGTGGCGGGCGTGCTCCTGACCGAACTCGCGCACAGTGGCGAACACCTTCAGGTACACGAGCTCGAGCGGCACCTCGCCCTGCACGCCCTCGAGTAGCGTGAGCGCCTCGCCAGCCTTCCCGGCCCGCAGCGCGACGTCGGCGCGCGCGGTCTGGACGAGCGCGCGTACGACGGCGACGCCTTCGGGGGGCGGAGCGAGAGCTTCCAGCTCCGCTGCATAACGAGCGGCATTCTGGGCGTCTCCCATGCGGGACGAGAGGAGGCTCAGGAGGTACAGTCGGAGATGCGGGCGGAGGCTTCCAGCCAGCCCGCCAGGTGCCGCCGAGCCGGCATTCGGGTCGAACCGCTCCACCTCCGTGCGAACGTGGCCCAGGTCGGCGGTGGGCACCTGGAGGAACGGCATTGTCGCCGCCATCGCGCGCTCGAGCTCGACGCCACTCGCGCCTTCCATTCGCTTTGCGGCCTCGAACGCCGCGTTCGCCGCCGACCAGCGCCCGCGCGCGATCTCGAGCCACGCGAGGAAGAGCTGCGCTCCGAGACGAATGGGTTGGCGCCGGCGCTCGGCGAGGTCGAGGCGCGCGAGCGATTCGGCGGCGGCGAAGTTCTCGAGGAACGTCGCGACGTAGCGCGCCGAAATCTGCGACTGTCGGCTATCGGAGTTCGTTGCCTCGTCGACAAAGCGTGCGCGCGCCGACGAGTCGCCGCGCGCGAACACCGGCAGCAGGCGCATGCTCAAAGGCGCCTTCGCGAACCGGCTGAGCATCGCATCGACCGCGTCGTAGTCTTCCTCGCGCACGGCGAGGTCCCACATGGGTCATATGGGTCAGAGGAAGCCCGGATCGAAGGCCAGCACGCGGTCGAACAGTTCGCGCGCCTCGACGCGGGGCCGGCCTCGGAGCGGGTTGTACTGGTGCATGACGTCCGCGAGCTGGAACTCGGCCTCCAGGTCGTCGGGGTAATCCTCGAGGATGGCGCGGTACTGCTGCTCGGCCTCGTTAGGCGCGCCGCGCCGGAATGCCGCGTATGCCGACAGGAGACGCCGATCGCGGTCTCCCAGGCGCTCGCTCGTCGCCAGTGCCCGCCGCACGGCGTCCGTCGACAGCGGGTGCCGCTCCGCCCAACCGGCGGCGACCGCCAGCCGGTAATGCGCCAACGCGAACGTGCTGTCCTCCTCGATCGCGCGTTGGAAGCCGGCAATTGCCGTATCGGGCTTCCCGTTCCGCAGGTTGCGCTCGGCTTCGAGGAACGCTCTGAGCGCCGGCAACGACCGCGTCGTCACGGCGGCCGTCTGCGTGAGGCGATGCACCGGACCGGGCCGTCGCTTCACCATGAGCTCCGCCGAAAGGCGGTCGACGAGCTGGAGGACCTGCGTCGTGTCGCCCTCGACGCTCACCTGTTCCGGTGGCGCCTCATCACCGTTCTCGTGGAGCGCGGCTTGAATGCGAAGCGTCGGGCCGATCGCGACGACGCTGCCGGTGATGTACGTACCCGCCCCGATTCCGCGGACGACTTCGCGGCCCTCGACTCCACCGGCCGTGGTGACGCCGCTTTTCGTCAACGCCGACAGGACAGTGCCCGGGTCGACGGCCTTCAGGTCGTCGACCCCGTCGAGGTTGCGGCTCAGGAGGTCGACGATCCCTTCGCCGAGGTACGCGAGCTGCGGGCTCCCACGGACGGAAAAGGGAAGGACCGCGAAACGGTTATGGGCTGCCTCATCCGCGCCCGCTCGCTGGCCGGTTCGCGTGAGCGCATAGCCCCCCACCCCGACTATCGCGACCACCGCCGCGGCGACGATCAGAAGCGATCGTCGCGAGAACGACCGGCTCGCGGCCGGACTGGCGACAGGCGCGCGTGGTCCCGCCCCCGCTGAATGCGCCATTCGGGACGCGGCGCTCTCGAAGAGCGTCGGCTCCGATATCGCCGCCGCGAACTGCTCAGCGGTAGAGAAGCGGTCGGCTGGGACCCGTGCAAGCGCCTTGCGGACCGCCCACTCGAGGCGCTCGGGAATTGCATCGCGGAGATCCGCCAGCGACGGTGCCGGTCCGGACAAGCGCCTGGCGATCATCGCCTGGACGTTCGGGCCGGTGAACGGCGGCTCGCCCGCGATCATCTCGTAGAGCACACACCCTAACGAGTACACGTCGCTCCGGCCGTCAATGTCGCGCTCGCCCGTCGCCTGTTCGGGGCTCATATAGGCGACGGTCCCGAGCGCGATCCCCGTCTGCGTCAATCGGTCCGCCGCCGCCGCACTGACCGCGCGCGCGATGCCGAAATCGCTGACGACCGCGTGGCCGGCGGAGAGCAGGATGTTCTCCGGCTTTATGTCGCGGTGCACGACGCCCTGCGCATGGGCGTAGGCCAGCGCGCTGGCTGCCTCACGGGTGATGCGCAGCGCGTCATCGAGAGGTAGCTGCCGCTCGCGTGTGAGGCGGTCGCGCAGCGACTCGCCTTCGACGAACGGCATGACGTAGTAGAGGAGCCCGTCGGTCTCCCCGGAGTCGTGCAGTGGAAGGATGTGCGGATGCGACAGCCGTGCAGCGATCTCGATCTCACGAAGAAATCGCGCCGGGCCGAGTGCGTCGGCCACCTCCGGACGCATGACCTTGATGGCAACAGGCCGGTGATGCTTCCGATCCTCGGCGAGGACCACGCGCGCCATCCCGCCTTGACCGACCTCGCGGTCGATCGTGTAGCGGTCGGAAAGGCCTGCGCGAAGACGTTCCAGAATGTCGAGCACGTGGGGACCTCTGGCGTCGATGATCGGCCGCAAACATTAGGCACGAAACGCCCGTCGTGCCAGCCGCCGACGTGAGCGGTACCCTGCTAGGCCCCCCTCGACGCGAAGCGTGAGGGCGGCGCGAGGCCACGACGACCGCGTATGTCCGCCCCGTCGGGTTGCTCAGCCGCGCTGACGCCATGCTGACGCCATGCGCCCCCGACCAGCTGCCCCACCCGTTCGTGTGGAGCGCCGCCGTTGGGATGCAGGACCTGACGTACATCGGCGCCGGGTTTCTCAGTGCAGAGGCCATCAACAATCATGGGCAGGTGCTGGGAACGGACCGGGTCGTGACTCTGAAAGGGCGATAGCTCGACTCCGTCAGCAGCGCCGGGTCGGCTGCCCGTGCGACGACCTCACTGGAGCCGAATGAACGCGAGCCCGTTGTTCGGATTCATCGGGATCACGAGCTGATTCGCGCCGGCGTCGTAACACATCGACGCGGCACTCGGAATGTTGCGCGCGATGAGCTCGGCGGGCTGGCCCGACCGGATTCGTGAGACTCCGCCGTTAATGACGCTGCTGACGTATTTCGTGCCGTCGCGCATGATCACGAGACCGTCGTTGCCGGCCTGAGCCGCGCGCTCGGTCCGAATCACTGTCCCTGCCGGGGAAAACGTCAGCACTTCGTCGTTGCCGATGTTCACGACGACGACGTTTCCCTGTGGGTCGATGGCGACACCGTTCGGCTGGACGAGAGGCCGTCCCTGTATGAAGATCGACGCCGTCCCGTTCGGCTCGATCTTCCACACCTGCCACGTCGCGGGATTCGCGTTGTCCCCGCGCTCGCCGGTCTGCGTCGCGTAGATCGTGCCGTCGTTCGCCACTTCGATGTCATTGAACCACGCGACCCGGTCGACGCGGATCTCGCCCGCTGGCGCGCCCGTCCGCATGTCGAACTGACGAATCACCGCGACGCTCGGCTCGTTGGCGGTGGTGCCGCCGTCGCGATCGGCGACATACAGCTTCCCGTTGGCGATGTCGCTTCCGTACGGCTCGTTCAACACGAGAGGCGGCGTGAGACTGGCGCGCTCAGGCGGGTTCTGCACGCCGATCCATCGCGCGGTGTGAACGGAGCCGTCGTGGTTGATGAACGAGACCCATGCGTTGTTGGTCTGCACGTTCTGCGGAACGCCGCGGTTCGGCACGACGATGACCCCGCGGTCGGGGTCGTACGAGCAGCTCTCCGCCGAGTAGATCGCGCCGAAGACTTTGACGTTCGAGGAGACCGGCTCGAACGCTCCGTTCGCAGTCGGTGTGACCGGCAGACCAACCCGATTGCCGACAGCGAAGGGCTGTGGTCCCTGTGGTTGCTGCGCTGCCACGGGGGCGGTGCCGAATACTGCGGCCATTGCGGTCACGGCGGTGATGTAGTCGACTTGCTTCATGGCAGTCTCCGGGTTTCGCGCGTTGGTCTGTGCCGGACGTTCACATGATGACAGCTGGGCGTGTGCTCATCTATGGCTCGAATGGGTATACCGGGCGGCTCGTTGTCGAGCAAGCGCTGCAGCGACAGCTGCGCCCGACACTCGCCGGCCGCAGTGCCGGGGAAGTTCGCGAGCAGGCTGCCGCGCTCGGTCTCGAGCATCGCGTCTTCTCGCTCGACGACCCGCACGCGGTCGACGCTGGACTCGCGGGCACCGACGTCGTGCTGCACTGTGCCGGTCCCTTCGCTCGCACCTCGCGTCCGATGGCCGATGCCTGTCTCCGCACCGGCGTGCACTACCTCGACATCACCGGGGAGATCGCGGTCTTCGAAGCTCTCGTGGCGCGTGACGCCGAGGCGAGGGCGCGTGGGGTCATGCTGCTGCCAGGGGTCGGCTTCGACGTCGTGCCGTCCGACTGCCTCGCCGCGCATCTCGCCCGCCGCCTGCCGACGGCGACCCGATTGTCGTTAGGTTTCCAGACCTCCGGGGGCATGTCGCGCGGGACGGCCACGACGATGATCGAATCCCAGGGCACGGGCGGCCTCATCCGCCGTGGCGGCGCGCTGGTGTCCGTGCCGGCTGCCTGGAAGACGCGACGCATCGACTTCGGCGCGGGGCCGCGCCTCGCGACGACCATCCCGTGGGGCGACGTGTCGACGGCGTTCCACAGTACCGGCATCGGCGACGTGGAGGTGTACGTCGCGGTCCCGCCCGCGACGCGGCGGCTGATGGTTGCCTCGCGATACATGGGTGGGCTTCTGCGCACGCCGTTCATGCGCGCGCTGCTGCTCCGAGCAGTGCGTCGCCGTCCGCCTGGTCCTGATGCGGACGACCGCGCGTTCGGCGTGAGCCGCCTGTGGGGTGAGGCGACCGACCCGGATGGCCGCCGGGTCGCGTCGCGGCTGATCGGACCGGAGGCCTATACGCTCACGGCGCGCACCGCCGTCGCGGCTGCGGAGAGGGTGCTCGCGGGCGGTGCATACGCAGGCTTTCGGACCCCGTCGCTCGCCTTCGGCGCAGACTTCGTGTTAGGCATCGACGGCGTCAGTCGAGAGGACCTCGGCTGAGATCGCGTGTGCGCGAGCCCCGGGCAGACTTCCAGTCGGCGCCCGGTCCGATGAAACGACGCGTTCACTTCAGCCGCAGTACCGGCGCCCACGCGAGCAGCGGGCACCGTCGTTTCCGTCTAGTCCGCCCGCAGCGCCTCGGTTGGCTGAACGTTGAGACCCCGGCGTGCCGGGCCGGCTGCGGCGAGGAGGCCGACGACCAGCATGAACGCTGCGGTCCCGGGAACGAGCAGCAGGCTACTCCCGGCCATCAGCTCGCCGCCGGCCGCCAGGTCGAGACCCAGCGCCGCGGCGAGGCCAATGCCGACTCCGAGCGCGAGCTGGCGCGTCGCACGGGCAAGCACGCTCGTCAGGATGAGACGCGTCGAAGCGCCGAGTGCCGAGCGGATCCCGATCTCACGCCGCCGCTGGTTCACCGTGAACGACATGAGCGCGTGGATCCCGGCCGCCGAGAGGAGCAGCACGCTCCCGGTGATGAGCACGATCACGAGCGCCAGCCGTGCAGACGCGCGCGTGTCCTCGCGGTAGGAGGCGTGGAGCGCGTTCGTCCCGGACAGCTGCAACATGGGGTCGATCGATGTCGCGATGCGACGCAGCGTCGGGGCGAACGTTTCAGGTGTCTGTCCGCGCAGTCGCATAGTGAGCATGGCAGTGCCCCACTCCCCCGGCACCATCGGGTGATACATCGTCCGCGCGCTCCCCTCCCCAGGGCTGTACACGCCGGCCGGGAAGTCCTCGACGACGCCGACGATGGTCGCCCACGGATACGCCTCGTCACCGTCGCTCTGGTAACGGATGCGGCGGCCAACGGGGTCGCCGGCGCCGACGAGCTCCGCCGCGAAGCTGCGGTTTACGATCACTGGCCGGTCGCCGGGCGGAAGCGCGGCGTCTGCCGCCGCGAAGCCCCGCCCCGCAAGCACGCGCACGCCGAACAGGCTGAAGTAGCCAGTGTCCACCGTGATGATCCGTACCCTTTCTGACGGCGCATCGGTGCCGTCCACCTCGACACGGTCATGACCGCCGCTCCACGGCTTGCTGCCCGTGACGGTCACGCCGACGACCGCCGGCTCCGTCGAGACTCGCTCGATCAGCTCAGTCACAATCACGCGCGCGCTGTCGGCGGCCGCGCGCGCCGCGCGTTCGTCGGTGGTCGCCTCCACTTCGCGTTCCACCCTGAACATCGTCGAGAGGTACTCGCCTGGCGAGAACCCGGGCGGCTGCAGGGCCATCCGAACCGCCTGAGTGCTCTTGAGCATCGCCGGTGGGAGAATGGCCACTGCGATCGCCACCTGGGCGACGATGAGCGCCGTCCATGTACGCCCGAGCCGCGCTTTCGCGCCGCTCCCCAGGCTCCCGATCGCCTCACGGAGCTGCGCGCCGGTGGCTCGCAGCGCCGGAATGACGCCGACGATCACCGCGCCCAGCACCGCGAGCGCCAGCGCGTAGAGGACGGTGCCTAACGATAGACCGCCCTTGATCCAGAACGGGGCGCCCCCCGAGCTCGCCATGAAGTTATCGAGCATGCGCAGGGCGACAGCGACCATCCCCAAGCCGACAAGCGCCGAGAGTCCGGAGAGGACGAACGCCTCGGCGAAGAGTTGTGCGACGATGCGGCCGCGCGTCGCGCCGAGGGCCGTGCGCACGGCGATCTCACCCGTCCGCGTGACCGTGCGCGCGTAAACGAGCACGGCCACGTTCATGGCCACGACGACGAGGAGGAACGCGATCAGGAAGCGCATGAGCGCATAAACGGCGGATTCGTTCTCTGCCTCGGCGTGCACGAAGATGTCGACGTAGTCGACAACTCGAGACTCGAGGTGCGCGAGGTCCGCCGGGCCCTCGGCGGAGATGTGGCGGCCGATCGCGCTCAGCTCCGCCTGCGCTGACGCCCTCGTCGCGCCGGGGGCGAGGCGACCGAACGCGTCGAGGTAGGGGCCCGTCCCCGGTGCAACCGGCACGCGCGGGTCGATCCGGAGTGGAACCCAGTACCGATCGTTGACCGGGAAGGCGAATCCTTGCGGCATGACGCCGACGATCGTGTGCACGTCCCTGCCAATGCGAATCTCGCGTCCGACGATCGCCTGGTCGCCGGCGAAATGCGTTTGCCAGACGTCATAGCCGATCACGAGCACCGGCGGCGCGCCTGGCTGTTCGTCGGCATCGACCAGGGTTCGGCCGAGGAGCGGGGGCACGCGCGCCACACGGAAGCCGGATGCCGTCATTTCGGCGAGCTTGATCGGCTCGCCCTGACCCGTCTCCGAGACGAGGTTGCGGCTGATCGTGCGGAAGGCACCGACGTCGACCACCGAGCGCAGCTCGCGCCGCCACACCTGGAAGTCGTGGAGCAGGCGAGATTCCTCGCGCCCCCGCTGGCGGTCGAACTTGCCGAGCGCGACGACGCGGTCGCCCTCGTGCAGCGGTAGTGAGGGGTAGAAGTACGAGTTGAAGAACGCGTAAGCGCCGGCGGCAAGCGCGACGCCGACGGCCATACCGAACCCGCCCACGAGGGTGAGCCCGGGGGACTTGGCCAGCATCCGCACGCCGAGCCTGAGGTCGAGCGCTGACGGCTTGGAGTCGCGGCCGAACAGGCCGCGGACGGCGCGGGCGCCGCGGTCGATAGAGAAGCGCATAACGAAGGAGAGGGATTCGAGCCAATACCAAGCGTTGGCACCGGCGGCACTCGAGCTGGCGCGACGCGCGCCGTAGAGCTCGTGAAGGTCGCCGTCGATGGCGTCGCGCTGCTCGTGGGGGATGACGCGGCGGAGAACGGCGCGGGGCAGGCGCGGCGGCGTGCGGGCCGCGCTCACCGCGTCCTCAGCGACGCGGGGTCGAGCCCGTGCCACATGCGCTCGGCGACGAGGCGCGCCTCGCGCAGCGCGCGCACGCCCTCGGTCTCGAGCTTCACGTACCGCCGCCCCTTGCCGCCGCGTTCGGGGGTGGGATCGCTCATCCACGACGAGACGAACCCTTTCTCCTCGAGCCGGCGTAGGGTGATGTAGACGGCGGCGCGGGCAACGCTCCGTCCGGTACGCTGCTCGATCTCCTCGATGATGGGGATGCCGTATGCCTCCCCACCAAGATGCGCGATGGCGAGGAGCACCAACTGCTCGAAATCGCCGAGGCTCTGATGTTTCATTGATAAAGAATACAACGTTATCATAATCTCGCAAGAAAAACCTTGCTCGCGGCCGGTCGGGGAGGGGAGAGGGCGGTTCGCCAGCAGCGAGCTCGAAGGGCCCACGGTCAACCGTGGGCCCTTCGTTTGGTCAGCAGCAGCCGGTTCCAGGCGGACAGGGGCAGTCGTCGCCGCAGCAGTTCGTCGAGCAAGCGTCGAAGGTGTTCACGGGTTCCTCCGTTGATTGTGTGATGGTTTGCGCGCAGGCGTTCGCCGGCGCACTGAGGGCCGGCGACTCTCAGCCGGCGGGGAGTTCGTATCGAGTGCGGTGGGCGCGGTGTGCCGAATCGGGTCTGGCTGCTCGGCTTGCGAGTGGCGCTCGACGTCGTCGGGGTCGAGCGCTTCGATCAGCGGACAGGGGAGCGCCGTCCGCAGCCGTGGCGAGTCGCATTCCCCGGCCGACTCCCCATCTTCGAGACACGCCGTGTCGCAGGCGTCGACAAGCTCGGCCAGCGCACCGCGCATGGCGCCCAACTGTCGGATTCGCCGGTCGATGTCTTCGACCTTCGTCACGGCCGCGGCGCGGAGCTGGCGTGGTGCGTCGCCCGACCACGCGCGCTCGCGAAGCCTGACCAGCTCCTCGACCTCGGCAAGCGAGAAGCCGAGCGCCTGCACGCGCTTGATGAAGCGCACGAGGCGAACGCTGTCCGCTGCGTACTCGCGGTAGCCGGTCGACCGCCGAGTTGCCGGGCGAAGGAGGCCTCGCGTTTCGTAGTAGCGAAGTGCCTCGACGCTCACGCCCGTCCGGGAAGCGAGGGCGCCGATGCGCAGCGTACTCTCGGCGGTAGGCATGTTCGTCATGGTTGAGCCAGGGTCACGGGCGTTCCACAGTGTTCACGCCGCACGATAAACCCTGAAGCGCACTTCAGAGTCAAGCCCCACGCTTGCATGCGTCCTGGCGCATACGAGACTTTCATCGTGGCACCCGGTCTACCGCAACCTGGTCGCCTGTCCACGCTCGTGCTTTGTCGGTACGACCTCCTGTCGGGGCCATGCGATACGCTCTGATTTCCGACATTCACGCGAATCTGCCCGCACTGACGGCGGTGCTGCGCGACATCGGCGGGCGAGACGTGGACGCCACGTACCACCTGGGTGACCTCGTCGGCTACGCCACCTGGCCGAACGAGACGGTCGCGCTGCTCAACGACGAGCACATTCCCGGGATCAGCGGCAACTACGACTCCACGGTCGGCACGGACTACAAGCACTGCGGCTGCAGGTACGAGGACCCAAAGCAGGAAGAGCAGTCGCACCTCTCGTTCGCGTGGACGAAGGCGCACACGTCGCCGGAAGCGAAGCAGTACCTGGCAGCCCTCCCGTTCCGGCTCGACCTCAAGCCGTTAGGCGGCCACGCCGCCGGCCCGACGGTCATCCTCGTCCATGGAACGCCGACGCTCAACACGCTGTACTGGACCGAGGACCGCCCCGACTCGTTCTGCCTCAAGATGGCCCGACACGCGGGTGCGAAGGCGGGCGACGTGATCGCGTTCGGTCACACACACAAGCCGTGGCACCGCGAGATCGACGGCATTCACTTCATCAACACCGGCAGCGTTGGACGGCCGAAGGACGGTGACTGGCGTGCCGGGTACGTGCTGCTCGATGTCGCCGCCGGGGAAGCGCCGCACGTCGAGCTCGTGCGCGTCGAGTATGACGTCGAGGAGGCGGCCCGCGCGATTCTCGCGAGCGAGCTCCCGCATGATTTCGCGGAGTATCTGCGGACCGGCGGGAAGCCGGCCAGCGCCCACGCCGACGCCAGCTGAGGTTCCACTGGCGACGGTACGCCTCCGAGACGCTCGGCACAGCGCGCTTGGGCTACGTTTCGGCATGGACAGCGCGCGTGCAGCACTCGTCCGTCGCGGTCTCTGGTTGAACGTCGCGACGATCGCGTACAACTCGCTGGAAGCGGTCATCTCGCTGGTCGCGGGCGTGCTGGCGGGGAGCGTCGCGCTCATCGGTTTCGGCGTGGACAGCATCATCGAGGTTACCGCGAGCGGTGCGGCGCACTGGCGGTTGCGTGCGGACCTGGACCCGGCGCGCCGCGAGCGCGTCGAGCGCGTCACGCTCCGGGTGATCGGGGTGACATTCCTGGCTCTTGCCGCGTACGTGGCCTACGACGCGGTCACCGCCCTCGTCCGCCGCGAACGGCCCGACGAGAGCGGCATCGGCATCGCCATCGCGTCCCTGTCGCTCATCGTCATGCCGCTCCTCGCGCGCGCCAAGCGTCACGTCGCGCTCGCGATGGGCAGCGGTGCGCTGGCCGCAGACGCTCGACAGACCAGCCTGTGCGCCTACCTGTCGGCCATCCTGCTTGGCGGGCTCGCGCTCAACGCGCTGCTCGGATGGTGGTGGAGTGACCCGGTCGCCGCGCTCGCCATGGTGCCGATCATCGCCAAGGAAGGCGTCGAGGGCCTGCGCGGCGAGGCGGCCTGCTGCGACACCTGCGCCGCCCGCGCGCACTGAAAGGTCCCGTCGCGCCCGCTGACGTCGTGATCGTGGGCGGCAACCCGCGTTAGGCCGGCGGCGGTGCCCTCGGTCACGAGCTGCTCACCACATCATAGGAAACGTGTACATCCAATGCCTGCTCTCGTGTCGCCTGTCGTGGTGCGTACGGTCGTGCTCCTCACGTTCTCGAACGTCTTCATGACATTCGCGTGGTACGCGCACCTGAGAAACCTCAGCGGCCGGCCGTGGTATATCGCGGCGCTCGTGAGCTGGGGCATCGCGCTGTTCGAGTATCTGTTGCAGGTGCCGGCGAACCGCATTGGCTATACCGCATTGAGCCTCGCGCAGCTCAAGATCCTGCAGGAAGTCATCACGCTCGCGGTGTTCGTTCCGTTCGCGGTGCTCTACATGCGACAGCCGCTCAGGTGGGACTACGTGTGGGCGGGGCTGTGCATCGTCGGGGCGGTGTATTTCATGTTCCGCGGCGGTGCAGGCGCGGGAACCCACTGAGTCGTTCCCGGGCGTCAGGCACGGATCCTCCGCGTCGCGTAACAGGAAAAAAACCTCGGGCAGCCTCTCGATGATCGAGAGGCTGCCCGAGGTTTTTCGACCTGCACCGTACCCGCTCGAGCTATCCGGCGCGACGGTGCCGGTTCGATCTCCCTTCTCCGTTCGCGCTCAGATCGAGCACGGAACCGTCAATCCACGAGCGTCGCACTCGGCGCTCGGGATCAACATGTGCGGGTGCACGACGTCGCCCGTCCGGTCGATCGGCAGCTGATTCAGGCGGTTGTAGCGGCGTGCATCCACCCAACGCGTGCCCTGCGTCCACATCAGCGAGTACAGCCGGTTGTACAGCAGCTCGGTGATGAAAGCCGCATCCGGGCTGCCGGCGTTGACTGCCGCCGGAGGCAGCCCGCCCGCGTGCTCCCGGACCAGGTTGATGTCCGCGATCGCCCCGGCCTTGTTACCGGTGTTCCAGCGGATCTCCGCGCGGAGCAGCAGCAGCTCCTCGTTGATCAGCCACGGCACGTTCGAGCCCTGATCGGCGACGGCGGGATTCGCCGCGCTGTTGAACATCACCGGCTTATGCGTTCCGGTCAGGTTGTTGAGCGTCCGTGGTGCCGGAGCGGGAGCCGTTTTCGTGGTCAGCCGAAGATCGCGCTGGCCGTTTGCACGCAGCTGCGCGCCCGTGATGAGCGACGGATGCACCCAGTAGCGGTTGTTCGTGAGCGGCTCCGTCACCGGATTGGCTGCTTCACCGGGAGCGCCGGTGTAGCCGTAATACACGCCCGTGCGCAGCGATCCGGGAAGCCCGGCTTCGGTCACGAACGAGGCAGTCATTGCCGTCGCGGCCTCGGTCCAGCACGACGCGCACGAGAAAAACGTGGCGCGATGCACCAGGTTCTTCGCCTTGAGCCCACGGTTGAAGCGCGCGAACGTCGTGGGCGTATCGAAGCCGGTGTAACCCTCCACGAAGCTGAACGGGAAGGCACTGCCCCCCGCGCCGAGGTCGGTGAGCGCTTCATCGAGCAACGCGGACGCTGCCTCCATCGCCAGCTGGGTCGCGACGAGCGGCGCCGGCTCGTCATCGATCGGCCGATCGACATCGATTGGGAGGCCGGTCGGGCCACTGCGCACTGCCAGCCGATGCAGATGCCAGGCCTTGAGCGTCTTTGCGAACCCGCGCGACGCAGCCTTCTGCTGGTCGGTCAGGCTGGAGTTCTCCACCGCCGTGAGGTACGCGTTGATCGTGCGAATCGCGCCGTATTTGCCGCCCCACTGGCCTCCGGCGCGGCCGCCGGGGTCCTGCGGCCCGCTGATCTCCTCACCGGTTTCGCGAGGGTCGTTGCCCAGCAGGTTCCATCCCTCGCGCCCGTAGATCCCCCATTGCTGAATCTCGCCGGCGAGATCGGTGTTCGCCTGCGTCTGAATGCCGATGGCGGTTCGCGCCAGGACCGCCGCCGAAGGGGCGTCCGTAAGGGCGTCCGCCGTCGGGGCGTTCGTGTTCTTCACATCGAGGTTCGCGCATGCCGAGAGCAGCAGGGCTCCCGCAGCGGCAGCCAGCACCGCGCCAGTACGGCGACCACGGCCGGCTGCGAAACGGTTTCCAGTCGTGATATTCATCAGAATCCCAAGGAAATGTCGAGGAAGAAGCTGCGGCTCGGAGGATAGGCGGCCACGTCGAGGTTGTTCCGGATGGCCGCTGACCCGAGGTTGGCAACCTCGGGGTCGAGCCCGGAGTACTTCTGCCACGAGACGAGGTTGCGTCCCGCCAAGTTGATCCGTGCGCTCGAGATGGGGAGGTTCGTGAAACCGAGGAACCGCGTCGGGATCGCCACGCCGATGCTCACCTCGCGCAGCTTGAGGTACGTCGCGTCTTCGATGTAGGGCGTCATGACGCCTTCATCGTAGCCGCGCATACGGTACTCCCAGTCCGGCGAGCCGTAGTCGTGCGACGTCTGGGCGTCGTCGTAGAGGAACTGGGTGAGGTTGATGATGTCGCCACCCTTCTGGTAGTCGAACACGACGTTGAACGTCAGCGCCTTGAACGTCAGATCGTTGACGAAGCCCATCTTGAAGTCGGGCGCGGTGTTCCCGAGTCTGACGTCGGTCGCCGTGCGCTCGCCGTTCGCGTCGAAGTCGCGCCCGATGATCTGAGTCAGCGGCTCGCCGACCTCGATGAACGTCACGCCCAGTCCGCCGAACCCCGAAAGGGGCGGACGGAACGGCGGGAGGCCAGCGAGATCCTTCACTTCGCTGGTGTACTGCGTGAACGTCCCGCGCGAAATCCAGGTGAGGTTCTGGCGCTGGACCGGCGTAACACCGAGCACCGCCTCGAAGCCGCGGTTCGCGATCTTGCCGCCGTTGAACACCTGGGTTGCGAAGCCCGTGGACGGCGCGGGAACGCGCTGAAGCAGCAGGTTCGTGGTGTTGCGAGAGAAGCCGGTGAGCTCCCATGTCAGACGGCCGTCCAACGCGAGGCCGTCGATGCCCACCTCGATCTCCTTCACGCGCTCGGGCTCGACGATCGGGCTGCCGGCCGCGCCGGCGACCGTGAAGCCGTTCAAACCGCTCAGCTGTGGCGTGTTGAGCAGCGTGAACTTCTGGCCGAAGACCGGGAGGTTCCCCGTCTCGCCGTACGCGATCCGTGGTTTGATCTCGCTCCCCGCACCGATGAGGTTCACGATGCGATACGAGCCCGACACCTTCGGGAAGATGAACCACTTGTCGATGTCGCCGTTGTTGCTCGTCCGCTCCGCGCGCAACCCGCCCTGCAGGAGCAGGCGCTCACCGAACAGTCGTACTTCTTCCTGGCCATACAATGCGATCGTGCGGCTCTTGGTCAGGTTCTCCGTACCCGTGGTGTTCGTGCCCTGACCGACGTTCTGCTGCCCGGGAACGAGGTTCGTCGTCGTGATGCGGCTGACGTTGAGATACTCCTCCACGAACTGCGTGCCGAACGATGTGTTGAGCGACCACCCCGACCCCGACGGCACGAAGTTGTGAATGCCGTTCAGGTTCCAGTTGAAGATCCGGCTGGTGCCCACGCCCTCGATGGCCGAGCCGGGCAGCGTCTGCGTGGCCTCGAAGAACAGCTCGTTAGGCGACCACAGGTCGTTGTTCTGCGAGAACGCATCGAGGCCGACCGCGCCGACGAACCGGAGCGAGTGGCTGCCCGTGTTGATCGCGTCGTAGTTCGTCGAGATGCCGCCGGTGAAGCGGGTCGTCTCCTCGTGGTTGCGCGCCAGCTCGGTCGTCTGAATCGAGTTGGCCTGAATGCCCCAGTCGGGAACCAGGAAGTTCCCGTTCTCGTTCCGCTGCTTCAGGTTCACGAAGCTGGGCGTGTACGCGAATGCGTAGCCGTGGCACGCGTAGTTGTTACAGTTGTTGTTCCAGCCGCGGTCGTGCTCGGCGCGGTTGAACACGGTCGACACCTGCGCCTCGATCTTGCCGCCCAGCGACTGGTCGACGTTGACGCGCAGGTTCTGCCGGCCGAACCCGGTCTTCCGCTCGATCCCTTCGTCGCGCTTCCACGTGCCGCCGATGAAGTAGCGCGTCGTCGCGGTCCCGCCGCTCACGTCCAGGGCCGTCTCGTACGACGGTTTGTTATTGTCGAACACCTGGTCGAAGTGGTTGTAGTACGGCGAGGGGTTGTCGTCGAACCAGTGGGCGACCTGAGGCCCGTACATATCGGGATCGGTCGCCTCCGCCAGGGTCCAACGCCGGCTCTCGAGCGTCTTCGAGATGTCGTACACGCCGACGCGCTGCCGCAGGCTCACGTTCGGCGCGCCGGCCTGGCCGCGCTTTGTCTTGATGATCACCACGCCGTTCGCCGCGCGCGAACCGTAGATCGAGGACGCCGCGGCGCCCTTCATGATCTCGATCGACTCGATGTTCGCGGGGTTGATGTCGGCGACGCGGTCCACGGCGTCGTCTTCGGCCGTGGCGAACGCGGCCGCTGAGATCGTGCCGCGGCCGCTCGCGATCCGGGTGTTCGAGTAGGGGACGCCGTCCACGACGTACAACGGATCGAACGAGCCGAGGATCGTGTTGTTGCCGCGGACCTGCATCTGAATGCCGCCGCCGGGGGCGCCGGAATTCGACTGCAGGTTCACGCCGCTCACACGACCGACGAGCGCGTTCTGGATCGTCGGCGCGGGCACGGCGTTGACCGCGTCGCCCGACACCATCGCGACCGCCGTCGTCGCGCTGCGACGGTCGATCGTGGTGGCCTGACCCGTCACCACGACGCCCTCGATCTGCAGCACGTCGCGCTCGAGCGCGAAGCTCGCGGTGCTCTGCGTCGCGCTGACGAGCTGCGTCGAGCGCTTGTAGCCGATCGCGCGCGCGATCAGACGCACGTCACCGGCGGGCACCGTGAGACGGTAGTTGCCTTCGTTGCCCGTCACGGTCTCCATGGTCGTACCTTCCGCCGACACTCTGGCGCCGGCGACGGGAACCGCACCGCCGGCAACCGTCACGGTGCCGGTGATCACGCGTGTCTGGGCCCATGCGAACGACGGGAACGCCACGGCGATCACGAGGGTGAGAATCGAACCTCGTCTGCGCACTTTTCCTCCGGGTTTTGGACTGCTACCGATGGCCGCGAAATAATCGGCCGGCTGACGACGCTAATAGCGACGTCACAACCAACCATTTGTCAAGCGTGTACACGGTTTGTCCCCCCTCAACACCCCTGGTCACGCTCTCGGTTGGTCACTTTCGGTCGCGGCACACCTTCGCGTCTCGCGAGCGGAGCTGAAACGGGACGCCCGAACGGTGCGATTGGCAGCAGTTCCGCGCAGACCGACCGGTCATCAGCCTGGGCTAGGTCCGGCCGCGAGCTCCAGATGGGTCAAGGATTTCCAAGCCGGCAACGCACCCGCGGACGAATGTTCTTCGATCCCGCGACCGTACTCCCCGTTCTCGCGTCAGCCAACTGGCCGCCCTCGATCGATGAAGCGAGTGAGACTTTCAGCCATCGTCTGTGCTTTCGTGCTCGCCGCCCCACGCCCGTCGCTTGGCGCGCAGCCCCTTGCAACCCGGCTGCAGGCGGCGCGGCAAGCGACCGCCGCCGGTGACCACCCGACGGCGCTTCGGATCGTCGACTCGCTCGCGCGCGACAACCCGGAGCACCCGAACGTCGTCTTCGCCCGCGCGATCGCGCTCGGTGCCGCCGGGCGCACGGCCGACGCGGAGACAGTCGTTAGGCAGCTCCTCCGCTGGGACGCGCGGTACGCTCGGAGCGCCTTGCGGGACTCGGCGCTCGCGCCGCTTCGCGACCGGCTCGGTGCCGACGTCGCGCGTCTCGCCGAGCGCTCGGAGATCCCGATCGCTCGCGGGCGCGTGTTCGCGGTGCTCGAGGAGCGTGACCTCGTGCCGGAGGGCACGGCCTGGGATCCATTCACGCGATCGGTGCTCATCGGCAGCCTGAACAAGCACAAGATCGTGGCGATCGCGCGCGACGGCGCCGTCACCGACCGCGTTCGCGCCGGAGCGCACGGGCTCGGCTCCGTCGTCGGAGTCCACGTGGACAGCGCGCGTCGCGTGCTGTGGGTCGCGAGTAATGCCCGGTACGATCGGGCGAGCGATACGACGAGCGCAGCACTCTACGCGTTCGATCCGGCGACCGGGGCATTCAAGCGCCGCTATGCCGCACCAGGCGCGGGCCCGCATTTCCTGAACGACATCACCACCGGGCGCGACGGCACGGTGTACATGACCGACTCGCGCGCTGGCGCCGTGTGGCGGCTTCGGCCCGGCGCCGATGCGCTCGAGCGGTACGAGGCTGCCGGCGCGGTTGCGTCGCCTAACGGGATCACGAGCTCGCCCGACGGCGCGTACCTTTTCGTCGCCGACGGTGACCGCATCCAGGTCGTCGCCCTCGCCACCGCCGCGAGCTGGCGGATCGCGGTCCCTGACAGCATCAGCGCCGCGTTCATCGACGGGCTCGCGTACCACGACGGCTCACTCATCGCGCACCATCCGCTCTCGTTCTGGCGCGTCGTTCGCTACCGCCTCGACGCCGCCCACCGCGCGATCGTCGCGCGGGAGTCGATCGAGTGGAATACCCCGCACAGCCGGACGTCCACGACCGGCGAGATCGCCGGCGACCGGTACGTGTACATCGGCAACAGCCAGATCGACCGCATGAACGCGGGCACCCTCGATTCGGCGAAGATGGACCCGGTGAGCGTCTACAGCGTCCCTCTCATGCTCGGTGCTGCAGGACGCGTGGCGGTGTCGCTCTCCCGGAGCGATAGCGTCGCGATCTTCGACGCGCACTCGCTCGATCGCATCACGACGCTTCCGGTGGGGAAGGGCCCGCACGAGATCGCGGTGACGGGTGACGGTGCGCGCGCTTTCGTCGCGGACGCCGGTGACAGGTCCATCTCCGTCATCTCGGCCGGCGCGACGCCCCGTGTGGCGGCAACGTGGCCGCTGCCGGATTCGATCAGCGTACACGACGTGGTCGTGAGCGCCGACGGTCGCACGGTCTGGGGCGTGTCGGGCCCGAAGCAGGTCATCGTTGAGCTCGACGCCGCGACCGGGCGCGTCCGACGCCGCATTCGGCTGTCGAAGGCAGGAAGCTGGATGATCGCGTCAGGCGCTCGGTCCGGAACGCTGGCGGTGTCCAACCTCGAGGGTGCGTCGACCACGATCGTCGACGTGGCGACCGGCCGCGAGACGATCCTCCAGGGCAGGGAAGGCGAGATCGACGCGGTCGCGACGCCGGATGGCCGCGAGCTCTGGACGGTGAACTTTCGCACCGACTCGCTCACGGTCTTCGACGCCGGCACGGGCCGCGTGGCTCACCGGACGAGGAGCGGGCGCGAGGCCGAGCGCGTCGTCATCACCGCCGATGGTCGCCGGGCACTCGTGACGCACATGGGCGACTCGACGGTCGCCGCTTACGACGTGCGCACGAAGGAGCGCCTTGGGACGGTGACGGTGACCGCAGGCCCCAAGGTCATTGCCCTGAGCCCCGATGGTCGCCGCGCGTACGTGACGCACCCGGAACGCGGCATCCTCACGATCATCGACGTGCCGTCGCTGACGGTGTTGCGATCCGTGAGCGTGCCGGGAAGCCCCGACGGTGTCGCTGTGATGGAGCCCTAGCTGTCATCCTGAGCGCAGCGAAGGATCTTCGTCGTCCGGACAGAGAGCTCTCAATCGGGACCCCGAAGATCCTTCCCTTCGTCGCCGGGTGCCGGCCTGCGGGCGGGTTCCCCGGGCGCAGGCGGCTGACGCCTTCAGGATGACACGCTACGGGGTGACTATCGTTCCCATCCTGACAACCTCGAAGTCGTTATTCGTCAGGCGATGCAGCGTCGCCAGGTTGTCGTCGCTCCAGCGCGAATCGGGGGCCCCGCTGATGAACATCCCGCTGCCATTGTCCGCCAGGAACATCCCGTACTTCTTGAGCGCGGTGAGGATCACGCGGACCTCGGGGGGATAGGTCGAGATGTCGACGTTCGCCTTGAGGCGCACCCGCATCCCCATTGGCGGGTAGGCGCTGCTCGTCTGCGAGCTCGCCCAGTGCCGCGCCGGATGCAGATACGCGCGACGCGTCGTCGGGCACGTGAAACGCAGCGCGTGCGAGATCACGCCTTTCACGACGGCTTCGTCGTACCGCACGAGACCCGCGAAGATCGGGAGCCCGGCGGCGTCCGCGGACGTCCACCCCGCCGGCCGAAGCGCGTTCGAGCTTAGATCCCACGTCGCGCCTGAACCGGCCGTCCAGCTCGCGCCGCCGTTCACCGGCCGCGCGTCGAACATCTCGTAGAGCCGCCAGTTCGTCGTGTCGACGACGATCACGTGACGGTCGCCCGTCCCGTTAGGCCCACCCTCTATGGGCGCGTTGGGCGGGACCGGATACGGCCCCGGATCGCTTTCGCTCGCGTAGTTGAACGACACCGGGACTTTCGGCTGCGAGCCAGCCACGAGCACGTAGGGGATGCCGTTCGGCGCGCCGTCCCACACCGTCCCGAAGTCCGGATGCACGCGCCGTCCGGCACCACCGCAGCTGTTGAGCAGCGTCGTCGAGCTCGCATCGACCGGTTCGGCGGAGATGTCGGTGTTCCATGGGTTGTCGGCGGGGAAGACGGTTCGGGGGCCGGTAGACCCGCCGCCACCGCTTCCGCCGCCACCAGACCCGCCGCCGCCGTTGCCGCCCTTCTTCGCTTCGGCGCTGAGGCTGTCGCCTGTCATGGTGCCGGTCACGTCACCGCTGCATGCCGAGCCTAACGTGACCGCGGCGCACAACGCCGCGAGAGCTGCCGTACGACGCATGGCGTGACTCCAGTCGGGGGTTCTGCACTCGGTCGGCGCACGATAACGAGTCTCGGCGCGCGCCGGATCGCCCCACCGCACGGGCTTCCCGCGTCTCGCGTCTCGTTCGCGATGTGGACGGAATCACGAACCCTGCTGGCCGTCCGAAAGTGGGACGTCGCGTTCGACAACGCGACGGTTCGGCGACGGTCGAGCGCGCGGCGTCCGGCCGCAACGTGTTGCGAGATGGAGACTTGACCGGGTGGTGATGTGTGGCACTGGCCGTGCCTTGCGAGCGGCGCGGTGAGGCTGGCCACCAGCCGCGCCGTGCCCGATTCCCGATTCCCGATTCCCGATGCTGAGCGAGTTCCGCTTCGCCATCCGCTCACTGCGGCGCCGCCCCGGCTTCACCGCCGCCGTCGTGCTCACGCTCGCCGTCGGCATCGGCACGAGCACCGCCGTCTTCAGCCTGCTCGACGCGTCGCTCATCAAGCCGCTGCCGTTCGAGAACCCCGGCCGCCTCACGATGCTGTGGGGCGTATACGGGAAAGAACGCGACATCCGCGGCGCCTCGCCGCGCGAGATCGCCGACTGGCGCGAGCTCAACCAGTCGCTCTCGGACGTTTCGGCGTATGATGACATCTCGCTCACGTTGCGCACCGGCGGCGAGCCCCGCCGCGTGGACGCCGAGATGGTGTCCGAGAGCTATTTCAGGATCCTCGGGGCGACCGCGGCGAGAGGCAGGACGTTCGCGCCTGACGAGGACCAGGTGCCTGACGCGCGTCCGGTTGCCCTCCTGAGCCACGCGATCTGGACCACGCAGTTCGCCAGCGACCCGGCCATCGTCGGCAAGCAGATCACGATCAACGA
>Ga0075430_100000152_pt1 | contig 44881 bp, 44 predicted proteins | sample RhiMetdeltSRZDD4_FD_75294 | JGI IMG/M metagenome (GOLD analysis project Ga0075430, IMG submission 75294) | Populus rhizosphere microbial communities from Tennessee, USA - Rhizosphere MetaG P. deltoides SRZDD4 | ecosystem: Host-associated > Plants > Roots > Rhizosphere > Soil | place: USA... | reverse complement strand
CGGGCGACGCTTGAAGAAGTCATCGAGGCCGACGTGATCCTGCATGTGCGCGACGTCTCGCACGAGGACGCCGAGGCGCAGCAGTCCGACGTCGAAGACGTGCTGCGCCAGCTCGGGGTCGACGAGGAGCAGGGCAGCCGCGTGATCGAGGTCTGGAATAAGATCGACCGGCTCAGCGCCGCCGACCGCGAGCGCCTCACCAATCTGGCGGAACGCCAAGAGGCGAAGCACCGACCGGTGCCGGTCTCGGCCATCACCGGCGAGGGCGTCGATCGCCTCACCGACGCGATCGAGGCGCGCATCGCGCAGACCCGCACGGTGATCGAGCTCGAGCTCGACGGCGCCGATGGGGCCGGCATCAGCTGGCTGCACCGGAACACCGAAGTGCTGTTGCGGACCGACCGCGACGACGGCAGGGTCGTGATGACCGTGCGGGCCGACCCGACCAAGGTCGATGCGGTCCGGGCGAAATATGGCGTCACCAAAAACGCCGATTAGTTTCCGATTTGGACTACTCTATCCGCCGCTCATTCCCGCGAACGCGGGAATCCAGAATCTTTCTGGTGACTCTGGGTCCCCGCCTTCGCGGGGACGAGCGGGTGGAGGCGGCCAATCCAACTCAATCAGCCAGTCGGTTGCTTGCCGGTGTTGACCGCCAATTGAGCGTCAAAGGCACGCTTGTAGGCGGGTCGCGCTTCGCCGCGGGCGACATAGGCGGAGAGGTTCGGATACTCGTCCAGCATACCCGACGCTCGCAGCCTGAGCAGCACCGACACCATTATCAGGTCGCCGGCGCTGAACGCGCCATCGAGCCAGTCGGCATCGCCAAGGCGACGGGAAAGTTGGTCCAGCCGGGCACGGACGCGATCCTGGACGAGAGGCATGCGTTGCGCGGACCAGGGCTTGTCGCCCTCAAAGATCCTGGCGGTTACGAGTTCAAGGATCGGCGGCTCCACCGTACTGAGCGCGGCGAACATCCATGTGATCGCCCGCGCCCGGGCATTCGCATCATCTGGCAACAGGCCCGCATGGCGCTCCGCGATATGGAACACGATTGCTCCTGTCTCGAACAAGCCGAGATCGGCTTCTTCGTAGGTCGGAATCTGCCCGAAAGGATGAAGCGCCAGATGTGCGGGTTCCTTCATCGCCTTGAACGAAACAAGACGAACCTCGTAGGGTTGGCGCACTTCTTCCAGCGCCCAGCGAACGCGCGTATCTCGTGCCAGCCCCTTGCCGCCATCGGGTGACCGTTCAAAGGCGGTAATGGTGATGGTCATCGTGAGGCTTCTCCTTAAGTGATGACCCTGGTTATTTCTCCGCCGCCTTTGCGGCGTCCCAGAGCGCGTCCATTTCGGCCAGCGTCGACTGTTCGGGAGTCTTGCCGCGCGCGGCGAGCGCGCTCTCGATCGACGCGAAACGCCGTTCGAATTTCCGGTTAGCGCCGCGCAGCGTCGCTTCCGGATCGGCATCGAGATGCCGTGCCAGGTTGGCGACCGCAAACAGCAGGTCGCCGACTTCGGCGGCCGCGCCGTCACGGTTGCCGCTGTTGAGATCGGCCTCGATCTCGTTCGCCTCTTCGCGAATTTTGGCCAGCACCGCGAGCGGATCGTTCCAATCGAAGCCGACCTTGCCGGCCTTCTGCTGGAGCTTTAGCGCGCGCGTCAGGGCAGGGAGCCCGATCGGAACGCCGGCCAGCGCGCCGCTCTCCTGGCGCACGGGCTTGGCGGCCTTCTCCTCGTCCTTGATCTGCTGCCAGAGCCCTTCGACCGCCTTGGCCGAGAGCCCGCGCTGATCCCCGAACACGTGCGGATGCCGGCGCAACAGCTTTTCCGTGATGGCTTCGACCACGCTGCCGAAATCGAACGCGCCTTGCTCCTCGGCCATGCGGGCGTGAAACGCGACCTGGAGCAGGAGGTCGCCAAGTTCCTCGCGCAGATCGTCAAGGTCACCACGCGCAATCGCGTCCGCCACCTCGTAGGCTTCTTCGAGCGTGTACGGCGCGATGCTCGCGAAATTCTGTTCGAGGTCCCACGGGCAACCGGTGCCGGGCGTACGCAGCGCCGCCATGATTTCCAAGAGCCGGGTGATGTCGCGCGACGCTTCCATGGCCGATGCCTTGTTTCGATGGGGTTGGGCTACCTATCACCTTACCCGCGCAACCGCATTGAAGTCGGGGCATGGGTAGGACTAGACTGTGAATCAAGCAAAAAACATTCGGGAGGTAAGCCATGTGCAATGCCAGGCTACGGGCCCTTTTTGTTTCAGCAATCGCTACCGGACTGCTCGTCTTCAGCGCCCAGACCGCGGCTGCGGCCTCGTCGCTGATCTACGTGACCAATAGCGGCGGGGACAACATCCATGTGGTGAACCCCCAGACGCACAAGGTGGTTTCGACCATCAACGGGATCGAAGCCGCCCACGGCGTTGCGTTCTCGCCCGATGGCGCGCGGGTCTATGCCAGCAACGAGGCGGACCACACGCTCGACGTCTTCGAGCAGAAGAGCGGCAAGCTGATCAAGAAAGTCGTGCTGAGCGGCCGGCCCAACAACATCGCCGTCGCCAAGGACGGACGCATCGTGGTCGCGATCGCCCAGGATCCGGGCGCACTCGACATCATCGATCCGGTCAAGCTCGAGCGGAAGGTTTCGATCCTGACCAACGGGCGCCTGCACAACACCTACGTGACGCCCGACGGCCGCTTCGCAATCATGGGCTCCACGCGCACCGACATTTTCACCGTCATCGATCTCCAGAAAGAGGAGATCGTCTGGGAGCTCAATCTCGGCAAGGGCGTTCGCCCGATGACGATGGAAACCAACCCGGATGGCTCGACCAAACGGGTGTTCGTGCAGCTCTCGGACCTCAATGGGTTCGGGATCATCGACTTCGCCACCCGCAAGATGGTCGGCAAGATCGAGTTGCCGACGGCCCCCGGCATCGACGTCATCAATCATCGGCTGACGTCGCCGTCGCACGGCATGGGCGTGCAGCCCGACAACAAGGTGCTGTGGGTGACGAGCATCCTCGCCAACGCGGTGGTGGCGTATTCGCTGCCGGACCTCAAGGTGATCGGGCAGGTGTCCTTGCCGGTGATCAAGGTCGCGGGCCGCACGCCGATGGCCGCGGTGCCGAACTGGGTGACGTTCACGCCCGACAGCCGGCAGATCTACATCTCCAACGCCGCCCACAACTCGGTGTCCGCGATCGATACGCAGAAGCTGCAGGAGATTGCCGTCATCGGCGTCGGCCAGGCGCCCAAGCGGATCGGCACGCTCGCCATCGACTAGCGCGATAGGCGACACTCTCCCGCGCAAATGTGCTGCGGAATGTCCAGCTACTTTATGGTCGACGTTGGTTCGACAACGGGATCATATTTGCGGCCGGCCGGCGGCGGCAGGTACACGCCCGTCGCTTCTTTGGAGACGCTAGGTGGATTCAGTCTTTTCGTGCAGAGGGGGAGCGTCGGTCGGTTGGTGGAATGTCAGCGCACCGATTGCGAGGTTGTCCGTCGACCACAACTCGTTGCGACTTTCTTATTTTTTCCGAGACTATGTATTTTTCAAAAGCAGAATCGTTGCCCTAAACAAGTGTCTCTATGCAGGTCTTCGCATTGAACACATCGTGCCTGCATACCCCCGACTTATTGTGTTTTGGCCTTCCCCGTTCGCTTTTCCGTCGCGAGCACGCTTCGCTAAACTCAAGGACGTCTTGGAGAGCTTTGAGTACGACGTGCAGGTGTGAGCGCATCCGCAGGCCTTGTTTCCTGGATGGTTCGACATCGCCTTGGATTGAATGGGAGAGGGCGGTGATACGCCCTCTCTTCTTTTTTTCGGTTTGTGCGTTGCTACTTCTGCCCGTTGATCCACTTGGCGATGGCCTGCCAGTTCGGATCGCTCTTGCTCGGCCATTGGCGACCGCCCGAATGGTAAGCCCCGCCGCCTTCTTCCGGCACGAGCGGATACATCAGCAGATGACTGTCCTCGGGCTTGCCGGGCGCCACCAGATGGGACACGACCGCGAAATTCTTGCGCGATTGCTCCTCGGTGTAGGCGTTAACGCCTGGCCGCAATCGTATCAAATTGAAAGCATTGTTCGAGCCACCGTGACAAACGACGCAGCGCGTGAAGCCATCGCGTTTGGTCAGGAAGATCGGCTCAACGGTTGATTGGTAGACGCCGAAATCCAACGACTGTGCCTGGCTGGAATTCGGCGTGGCGAGCAGGGCGGCTGCGGCCGCCGACAGGACGACGCGACAAAAGAACATTGGACGCCTCCCACATCGGCCGGAGCTTCTGTGGCTCCGGCTCGACGCGAGCATAGCAGGAAGATGTCCGCCGCGACAGGTAGCCCGCTAGTGACCGCTGCGATCGGCGCCGCGGCTGGCCTCGAACAGGAACCAGCATCGCTTCTCAGCATCGTCGATGAAATTCTCGAGCAGGCTCGCGGTCGCGACGTCCTCATGCTCGTCGGCGATCTTGTGCGCCTCGCGCATGTTGGAAATGTGCGCCTTGTTGTCGGCCATTAGCTCGGACAGCATGTCGCCCGGCAGCACGATCTCTTCGTCGTTGTCCTTGACCCGCTGGAGCTTGGCGATGTGGCCAATCGACCGGATGGTCGTGCCGCCAATCTTGCGAACGCGTTCGGCCAGGATGTCGACGCTTTCCTCGATCTGGGCCGCTTGCTCGTCCAGCAGCAGATGGTAGTCGCGGAAATGCGGCCCGCTGACGTGCCAGTGGAAATTCTTGGTCTTCACATAGAGCGCAAACGTGTCCGCCAGCAGCCCGTTGAGCGCCTCCGTGACCTGTTCGATGGCTTCGTCCGATAGATCGGTCGGCGTGTTCAGGCGCGCGGCCGCTTCGCGTGGTTCGGTCTTCTTCGGCTTGGTGGTCACGGGCTGTACCTCACGGGTCATTGAAAATCGTCTGGATTGGAGCATGGCGCGCCAACCGCACGCCTTGATGACACGATCAACGCCAGAGCGGAACCGAAGTTCCAGCAGGGCTCAGCTGCGCTGGCCCATACGCGATTCGCATAAGGTATATTATGGAATATTTTGGTATGGCCAATTGCATGTACGTACGGCTTTAGCGGGTTTCTGGAAGCCCCTGAGCTGACGCGGAAAATCGGACGCTCAAGGCATCAGGCATCGGCGATTTCGATCGTGAGGCCATCGTAGGCCGGCTCTACATTGGGCGGCAGCCGGCCGCGCAATTCCTCGTAGTCGAGATCGCTATGCAGGTTGGTCAGGATGGCGCGTTGCGGCTTCAGGCGCGCGATCCAATCCAGCGCTTCCGAGACGCTGAGATGGCTTGGATGCGGCGCATCGCGCAGCGCGTCGATGATCCATACGGAGACGCCGTCGAGCGCCTTGACGCTGTCCGGCGGCAGGCTCTTGAGGTCGCAGGAATAGGCCAAGGGACCGAAGCGGAAGCCGAGCGAGGTGATGTCGCCATGCTCCTGGAGGATGGGCAGGGCGCTGATCGAGCCTCCCTGCCCCTCGACCACGACTGGTTGGTACGCCGCCATCCGGTTCTCGCGGACCATGGCCGGATATTCGCTGCCGGGCTCTTGCGTGAAGCAATAGCCGAACTTGGCGTGCATGACCTTGGAAACGCGTTCGTCGAGCCAGACGGGTACGCGTTTGCGGCGGTGGATGAACAGGCCGCGCAGATCGTCGATGCCATGGGTATGGTCGGCGTGCTCGTGGCTGTACAGCACGGCGTCGAGCCAATCGACGTCGGTATCGAGGAGCTGCTCGCGCAGGTCCGGCGAAGTGTCGACCAGGACGCGCGTGATGCCATCCGGGCCACGGCGTTCGGCCAGGAAGGATGTGCGGCGGCGGCGGTTCTTCGGATTGTTCGGATCGCACACGCCCCAGCCCAGTGCTGGCCGTGGAACGCCACCGGATGAGCCACAGCCGAGGATCGTGAACTTCAGCGTCATGCCGCAGTATCTGCTGAAGCTGGCCTAGGCACCTTGTTGAACAGCCGGAAGAAGTTGTCGGTGGTCTGGCGCGCAAGGTCGTCGGCGCTGACACCGCGGGTCTCCGCCAGGACCTTGGCGGTTTCCACGACATAAGCCGGTTCGTTGCGCTTCCCACGAAACTTGCCCGGCGCGAGATATGGCGCATCGGTCTCGACCAGGAATCGGTCGTCCGGCAGCGACGCAGCGATGGCGCGCAGGTCGTCGGATTTCTTGAACGTCACGATGCCGGTGAAGGAGATCGACAGGCCGAGCTCAATCGCGCGGCGCGCCAGCTCGGGACCGCCGGTGTAGCAGTGCAGGACGGCGGGGAAGGCGCCCTTCCCCATTTCTTCCTCCAGGATCCGGGCCATGTCGTCGTCGGCTTGTCGCGCATGGATCACCAGCGGCAGTCCGGTCTCGCGCGCGGCGGCGACGTGATTGCGGAAGCTCTGCGCCTGCGCGTCGCGCGGGCTGTAGTCGTAGTGATAATCGAGCCCGGCTTCGCCGATCGCCACCACCTTGGGATGGTTCGCGTGCGCCACCAGGTCGGCGGTCGAAATATCCAGTTCCTCGTGGGCGTTATGCGGGTGGGTTCCCACCGAACAGTAGACGTCCGGGAATCTCTCCGCGATCGCAAGGAGATCGCCCTGCTTCTTCACCCTCGTGGAGATGGTCACCAACCGGCCGACGCCGGCGTCTTTGGCCCGGCCGACAATGGCGTCGAGCTCACCGGCAAAATCCGGAAAGTCGAGATGGCAGTGGCTGTCGACCAGCATGGTCACGGCTTCGCACCCGGCTGGACGCTGGCTTCGGGCTCGACATAGCGCGGGAATACACCGGCCGGCGCCGGCAGCGTCGATCCCGGGGTGAGCCGGTGGGCGCTGCCGAGCGCCGCGAAGCTCCGCTGATCCTCCGGCACCGCCAGCAGGTCGAGCAGCTTGCCGGCCGATGTCGGGATCACCGGCTGGGCCAGGATCGCGACCTGGCGGATCACCTCGGCCGTCACATAGAGCACGGTGCCTTGCCGCGCCGGATCGGTCTTGGCCAGCGCCCAGGGCGCCTCGCCGGCGAAATAGCGGTTGGCGTCGGCGACCACGGTCCAAGCGGTGTTGAGCACATGGTGCAGCTGCTGGGTCTTCATCGACTCGCGCGCCTTGCCGATCATGGCGTCGGCAGCGGCCAGGATGGCTTGGTCGTTGTCGCTGAACGCGCCCGGCGTCGGCAGCACGCCGCCGAGTTGCTTGCCGATCATCGACAGCGAGCGCTGCGCGAGGTTGCCGAGGTCGTTGGCGAGGTCGGCGTTGATGCGGTTGACGATCGCCTCGTGGCTGTAGGTGCCGTCCTGCCCAAACGGCACTTCACGCAGCAGGAAATAGCGCAGCTGGTCGACGCCATACGCGTCGGCGAGCGCGAACGGGTCGACCACGTTGCCGACCGACTTCGACATCTTCTCACCGCGGTTGAACAGGAAGCCGTGCGAGAAGATCCGCCGCGGCAGCTCGATCCCGGCCGACATCAGGAACGCCGGCCAATAGACCGCGTGGAAGCGCACGATGTCCTTGCCGATCACGTGCAGGTCGGCCGGCCAGTAGCGCTGGAATTTCTCAGCCTTGGTGTCGGGGAAGCCGAGCGCGGTGATGTAATTGGTCAGCGCGTCGACCCAGACGTACATGATGTGCTTGGCGTTCGCGCCGTCGTTCTGGCCGGGCACCTGAATGCCCCATTCGAATGTTGTCCGTGAGATCGAGAGGTCGCGCAGGCCGCGCTTCACGAAGCTCGCAACCTCGTTCAGCCGCTCCTTCGGCAGCACGAAGTCCGGCACGCGCGCATAGAGGTCGAGCAGCTTGTCCTGATAGGCCGAGAGCTTGAAGAAGTAGCTCTCCTCCTCCACCCACTCGACCGGCGTGCCCTGCGGGCCGAGCCGCTGGCCCTTGGGGTCGACGGTGGTCTCGTCCTCATCGTAGTAGGCCTCGTCGCGCACCGAGTACCAGCCGGAATATTTCGACAGGTAGATATCGCCGTTCTTCTGCATGCGATCCCAGATCGCTTGCGACGACTCATGGTGGCGCTTCTCCGTGGTACGGATGAAGTCGTTGTTCGAGCAGTTGAGCTGCTTCACCATCGCCTGGAAGCGCGGCACGTTGCGTTCGACCAGCTCGCGCGGCGTGATGCCTTCGCGCGTCGCCGTTTGCAGCATCTTGATGCCGTGCTCGTCGGTGCCGGTGAGAAAATAGACGTCGTAACCGTCGAGCCGCATGAAGCGCGCGATCGCGTCGGTCGCGATCGCCTCGTAGGCGTGCCCGATATGCGGAACGCCGTTCGGGTAGGCGATCGCGGTCGTCAGGTAGTAGCGGGGCTTCTCGGTCATGACGGTCTTTGGTTGGTCATTCCGTCCGCCTGTCGCGGCCCAGGAACAACTGAAAGGCCGGGACAACAGCCCGGCCATGACGAGTCAGGGCTTTAGGTATCAACCGGCCGTGGCCTCGGCAAGCCAGCCAAACACCGCGAATACCAGCGGCTTGCGGTCGAGATTGTAGGTATCGGCATCGCGCGCCGCCTGGTTGACCTTGTCCCAGGCCTCCGCCAAGCGGACCAACCGGCGGTTCTCCGGCGAGCCGTTGGCGGTGCGCGCCGCCAGCCATTCGTTGACGGTATCCACGAAGGCTTCGAGCCGTTGGGGCTCGGTGCCGCCGAGCGCATCGCCGAGCGCATGCAGGGCGCGCGGATCGACCGCCGGCAGACGGTCCAATTGCGCAACCACCTGCCGGCGCAACTCAAGTGCCGGGCCTTCCAGCAATTTCAAGGCGCGCCCGATGCTGCCTTCGGCTTGTGCCGCCGCCTCAACGATCTCGCCCTCACCGGCATCGCGCCCGAGCGCGCGCGCAACGCCGTCGGCGACCTCGGCCGCCGCCAGCGGACGCAAGATCAGGCGCCGGCAGCGCGAGCGGATCGTCGGCAGAAGCCTTGCCGGCGCGTGGCTCACCAGCAGCAGCAGCGCATTTTTGGGCGGCTCTTCCAGGATTTTCAGCAGGGCATTGGCGCCCTGCGGGTCCTGCAGTTCGTCGGCGGTGTCGACGATGCACACCCGCCAACCGCCCTCGCCCGCGGTCGAGCCGAAGAACGATACCGTCTGACGGACGTCGTCGACCCGGATCACCGTGAACAGCTTGCCGGTCTTCTCGTTGACGGTGCGCTCAAGCACGAGCAGATCGGGATGCGCCCGCGCGGCGATCCGCTGCGCCACCGGATGGTCGTCCGTTACCGCGAGCGACGTCGCCGACTTCACCGCTGGCGCGGACGGATCGGGGTGCGCGAGCGCGAACCGCGCCATCCGGTAGGCCAGCGTCGCCTTGCCGATGCCTGCCGGCCCGCCGATGAGCCAAGCGTGCGGCATACGGCCGGAGCGATAGGCCTCGAGCATCGTCTGCTCGGCCTCGGCATGACTGATGAGTTCCCTGGTCTCGCGCGGATGGGATATTTCGTCCTCGTCGTCGCGCGCGCCGGCAGCTGTCACGATGCGACGCCCTCGAACGCCACCGGCGCGGTCGCGGGATCTAGCCGCTTGTTGACGACGTTCCAGATCTGGTCCGCCACTTCCAGGCGCATGCCGCTCGCGTCGATCAGGACGCAGCGGTTCGGCTCGCTCAACGCCAGCATGCGGAAGGCGTCCCGCAGCCGCTCGTGGAAATCCGGCGACTCGCTTTCGAAGCGATCGGTCGCGGCATCGCCGCGGCGTTGCGAAGCCCGCGCCATCCCGATCTCGACCGGCGCATCGAGCACGAAAGTCAGATCGGGCTTGAGGTCGCCGACGGTGACGCGCTCAAGCGCGCGCAGGAGCTTGTCGTCGACCCCACCGAGTTCGCCCTGGTAGATGCGCGTCGAGTCGGTGAAGCGGTCGCAGATAACCCAGCGCCCGCGGGCCAGCGCCGGCGCGATCGTGTTGCGGATGTGATCGTCGCGGGCCGCCGCGAACAGGATCGCCTCGGCGGCGGTTCCCAGCGGCTTGGCGGCACCCGACAACAGCACGTGCCGGATGATCTCGGCGCCCGGCGACCCGCCCGGCTCGCGCGTCAGCACCACGCCGATTCCGAGCGTGCGCAGCTTTTGCGCGAGCAACGACGCGTGACTGGACTTGCCAGTCCCCTCGCCGCCCTCAAAAGTGATAAATCGTCCGCGCATCATGGCTTTCTGCAGCGAATCCAGATGTTTGCCGCCCGGCCGGATATCAAGCCCGCCCCAAGCCCCCAAATCGCCAAGTCGGCAGAAGCGGACTATAGCCGCTGAATGCCGGCCCGGAACAGCCCGTAGAAAAGCTCTGTGACCGCATCAAGGGCGCGCCGCGGCAAGGCACCCTGCTCCACCGGTTCCGCGGCCTTTAGCGGTACTTCGAGCACCATGAAGTCGCCGCGCCAGACCTTCAGCGTGCCGATGCGCTGGCCTTTCTGGACCGGCGGCCGGATCGGCCCGTTGTAGACGGCGCGCGCGGTGACCCGCTCGCGCACGCCGCGGGGCGCCATCAGCTTGACCTCGCGGTCCGCAACCAGCGGAACCGAGCCGCTGCCGTATACCTTGGCGTGGGCCAGGATCTGGCCTTCGGCGAACAGGGTGTTGGACTGGAAGTTGTTGAACCCCCATTCGAGCAACTTGCGCGCCTCGTCGGCCCGCTCCTTTTCGCTTTTCAGCCCATTGACCACGACGATCAGGCGCAGCTCGTTCTGGACCGCGGAGCCGACCAGCCCGTAGCCGGCCTCCTTGGTGAAGCCGGTCTTCAAGCCGTCGGCGCCGATGCTCAGCGGCAGCAGCGGATTGCGGTTGAATTGGCGGATCTTGTTGAAGGTGAATTCGCGCTCGCCGTAGATCTTGTAGTACTCGGGATAGGTATGAATGATGTGGCGTGCCAAGCGCGCAAGCTCCCGTGCCGTCATCAACTGGCGCGGATTCGGCAGCCCGGTCGAATTACCGAACGTCGCCTTCGACAGTCCGATCTCGCGGGCGCGCTGTGTCATCAGCGCCGCGAACTTGTCCTCGCTGCGCGCGATGCCTTCGGCCAATGCGATGCAGGCGTCGTTGCCCGACTGCACGATGACGCCACGCAGCAGGTCCTCGATCCGCACCCGGCTGTTGATCGGCGCAAACATGCTGGAGGTGCGCGACGGCGCGCCGCCGGTGCGCCAAGCGTTGGTGCTGATAAGGAATTCGTCCTCGAGCTTCAGGCGACCCTGACTGAGTTCGTTGAAGACGACCTCCGCGGTCATCAGCTTGGACAGGCTGGCCGGCGGAACGAGTTCGTCGGCGTTGCGCTCGAACAGCACCGTGCCGCTTTCCGCGTCCACCAGGATCGCGGTCGGCGCCGCGGTGTTGAACTCACCTTCCTTGCGCGGAGCGGGCGCGGCCCAGGCGGCAGCGGTCAGCACCAGCGCAAGGCTGGCCACAAAGCTGGCCGCGAGGCAGGTCCTGAGTGTCCGCGGTCCCGGCATGCGTCGTGCTCGGCTGCTCGTCATGGTGTGCGCGCGATCTATGTTTGCGCGTGATTTGGCGTCGGATTGCGGCAATTCGGCGTAAGCCATGCCGCGCCGACGCTCCCTGCTTAGCAAGCCCGATTCAGTCAAATCAATGCCGGCAGTGCCGCACGGGGGATAACGCCTAATAGAGGCCGCGACCGCTCATCAGGCCGAGCGACGGGGCGCGTTCCGGCGGCGCGGCCGGCTCCGATACCGCGTATTCCGGGGTGACCGAGACCGGCGCCTTGGCCCGTTTCGCCGGCGCCGACGGCGCGGCACGCGCGGGCGTCGGTGTGCGGACGGTGGCATCGCCGAGCGCAAACGGACGCTCCGGCGGCAGTGGCGTCGTTCCCGAGTCGCGGGCGCCGCCGAGGAACGTCGGCAATGTTGACGCCAGGCGGGTGCTCGACGGTGCGGGCGCCGGCGTCCCGTGCCGAAGCGTCGCCAACAAGGCGTTGTCGTCGCTGCCCGCCAGACCGGCGCGGCCGACATATTCGACGCGTACGCGCGCAAGCCCTTGCCCGTAGCTGCCGAGCGCCTTCGCGGTCCCCGTCGAGAGGTCGATGATCCGGCCGTGGGCGTAGGGCCCGCGATCGTTGACCCGCACGACGATGGAGCGACCGTTTTCGAGGTTGGTCACGCGCGCATAGCTCGGCATCGGCATGGTCGGATGCGCCGCCGAGATCGCGTTCATATCGTAGACTTCGCCGTTCGCGGTCTTGCGGCCGTGGAAATCGGTGCCGTACCACGAGGCGATGCCTTCGGCCCGATAGGCCGGATCGTCCGACGGATAATAGGTGCGGCCGTTGATGGTGTAGGGCTTGCCGAGCTTGAAGGTACCGCCGCCGCGCGGGACCGGCTCACCATCGGCGACCACCCGGGGGCTGTAATTCGTGTTCTTGATGCGGTCACCGGTCGGACCGGCGGCGCAGTTGGCAAGCATCAACGCGGCAGCCACCGGCGCGCCAATGCGCGCAAGCCACCCTAGCACAATCCTCGCGGATTGATCCCCCATCGACCCCGAACACCCCACGTCCCAGCCAATATATCGCCTGTGGATCGCGGCCGGAATGGGGCTGGCGAACTGGCCAGGGGATGCTTGGTAAACGCCTGGTTGCTAACGGCCTGTCGGAGCGTGGCTATGTTTACATCCATAAACATCGCCACCCCGCTTGAAACGTGGCTGTGCGCTGGCGCCGGATTGGTCTTGTAAACCCGCAGGCCCTGGGCCCAGGATCACCGTGCCGATTGCAACACGGGAGATGGGTCTATGAAAATCAACGCGATCAAGATGCTGCAGCTGTCGGCTGCCGCGCTGGTGCTAAGCGCGTTTGCCTATGGCGGCGTGTCAGCCGCCGAGAAAAAGAAGGAAGCCGCGAAGCCACCGGCCTGCAACTCGCTCAAGGACGAGACGGGATGCGCGGCGCGTGACGACTGTACCTGGGTTGCCGCCGTGACCGACAAGAAGAGCGGCAAGGAGAAGCGGAAGGCTTATTGCCGCGCGAAGCCGAAGCCTGCCAAGAAGAAGACCTGAGCAGGCGCCGCGCGTGCTGATCACGCTTGTTGTTGCTGATCACAACGCTGAATAACGCGACGGACGTCGGCGCGATGCGCGTCGCGCCGGCGCTTTTTCATGAACTGCGGTCGTCGGCGCTTTCGAGCTCGAACCGCTGCACCACACTCGGCTGGATGACGCGCGCATGCAGCGTCAGCAGCACGAGCTGCGCGTCGAGACTATCCCCGGCCACCAGCGCTGCCTCGATCCGGCGCTCGACCGCGAGCGCAAGCTCGACGCCGTTGACGCCGGCGAATGCCTCGTCCCCGATCATGCAGTAGGCGATGATCTCGGCCGCCGGGCGGTAGACCTGCGGCGGCGGGTCGTCGCTGTTCGTCTCATCCTTGAGCAGCGCGCAGGCCGTCAGCTTCACCGCTTCCGGGACCACCTTCGGATGCAGGTCGACGGAGCGCAGCGCAAGGTCGAGCTGACGCATATCGCTCGAGCGGCCGAACATTCCCATGAACCCGATCGATGAATTGCGGCGCGCCATGGCGATTCGACTCGGTGCCAGCGAGAGTTTCCTCGCTTTCAGCGAAAGCGATCCTGCCCGCGACGCCCTGTATTGACAATCCCTTAAGCCTGGCCGGCGCATCATCGGGCGAATTGCCACAAGCGATTGGCATGCCCCGAAACGCTGCGGCGAACGAGCATCAGAGCCATGCGACACTTCTCGCTGTTGAAGCTTGCCGGCGCTGTCGCGGCCGGCCTGGCGTTCACGTTTTTCATCACGAACCGGCCGCTCACCGCGCCGCTGCCGAACACAGTGCAGATCGCCGACATGACGTGGGTCGAGGTTCGCGCCGCGCTCGAGCAAGGCTTCACGACGGTGATCGTGCCGAGCGGCGGCATCGAGCAGAACGGCCCGCATATGATCCTCGGCAAGCACGACTACATCGTGAAACACGCTGCCGCGCGCATCGCCGGCGAGCTTGGTAAGACTCTGGTGGCGCCGGTTATCTCGTATGTGCCCGAAGGCGCCTACGATCCCCCGACCGGCAATATGCAATTTCCCGGTACGATCGGTGTGACCGATCAGGTCTATGCGGGCATCGTCGAGGGGATTGCGCGCAGTCTCAAGGCGGGCGGATTTCGCACCATCGTTTTTATTGCCGATCACGGTGGCAGTCAGGCGCCGCAAGCCGAGATGATTTCGCGACTCAATGCGGAATGGGCCGGCAAGGGAGTCCGTGTCATTCACGGTGATGCTTATTACTCGGACGCCGCACAGATCGAGCAGCTGATGCGGCAGGGCGAAAGCCGGGCCGTGATCGGCCAGCACGCCAGCATCATCGATACATCCGAATTGATGGCGGTGAATCCACGCGGCGTCGATCTTGGCCGGCTCGCCGGACTTCGACTGAGCCGGCAGCCGACCGGCATCGTCGGCGACCCGGCACGATCCTCCGCCGAGCGTGGCCGGGAACTGCTGGCGCTCAGGATTGGCGCCGCCGTTCAGCAGATACGGTCGGCCATGTCGAAGCCTTGATCCTGGGTCGGTGCTCGCGCCCGGATGGTTTTCCAAATCCGAAAACATGCTAGCACAACCGCAGCCGCGTGAAGGCGGCGCCCGATCGGGGGCTTGGGTATGGGCCACTTGGGTATGGGCCACTTGGGCATGGGCCACTTGGGCATGGGGTCGGTGAAGTCGGCTGCAACTCGGTGTTGGAAGTTTTTGGCGGGGCTGGCGCTATCCGGCGGCCGCTCCGCAGCGGCTGTCTCGGACGACGGACCGACGCTGACCGAGCTGTCCGCGAAATATCCGTCCGACAAAAGCGCTGCCTATCACGGCTACCTCGGCATCTATGAGATGCTGTTCACTCCGTTGCGGCACCGTGACATTCGCTTTCTCGAAATCGGCGTCTTCGACGGCCATTCGATGAGAATGTGGGAGGAGTACTTCCCCGCGGCACGAATCTTCGGGGTCGATATTGCGAGCAAGACCGAACACGACAGCAGGCGGGTCAAGACCATCGTTGCCGACCAGGGCAAGCGGCAAGACCTGACGAAGGTGCTCGCCGTCACCAAAGGCAACTTCGACGTCGTCCTTGACGACGGCGGGCATACCATGGAGCAGCAGCAGCTCAGCTTCGGCACGCTGTTCCCGGCGGTCAAAAGCGGCGGGCTCTACATCATCGAAGATATTCATTCGTCCTTCCCTCACCTCTGGCCCGGCTTCGGGGTCGAACGGGACGGTGCGAACTCGACCTATACGATGATCGACCGTTTCGTGCGGACGGGGCGCGTCGAGAGCGAATATCTCACCGTCGCTGAAAACGACTATCTGAGCGAGAACATCTCGCACTGCATGTATTTCTTCCGCTCCACCAAGGTCCACAGCGATTTCTTCGCCTGCTGGAAGAAGTGACCGGCCTCGACTGCGTGTTAGCGCCTGCGCGTCAGCCCAACCGTGCACGATCGGCTTGTCGCTGCCCCGATACGCGAACAAATGTCGCGACAATCCGCGCGCCGGCACGCAGCGTGCCGCCGAGGCTGCCGGCGACCTTCGAGTTGCCGCCGCTGCGGCATCGATAGGGCACCGGGACTTCGAGGATACGAAGTCCCGCCTTCGCGGCCCGCATCTGCATCTCGATGTTCCAGCCATAGGTCATTTCGCGCATGTCGAGCGCGAGCAGCGCGCTACGGCGGATCGCGCGGAACGCACACATATCCGTGTAGCGCACCCCGTAAAGCAGCCGCATCCCGTAGCCGGCGGCGAGACCGGCGCCGATCTGATGCCACGCGATGCTGCCCGGTTCGCGCTCGCCACGCACCCGCGAGCCGATCACGAAGTCGTACGCGCCCGATTGGATGGGCGAAACCAGCGCGGCGATGCTGGCGGGATCGTCGGCACCATCGCCGTCCATGAACACCATGATGTCGGCGTCGACCGCATTGACCGTCGCCATCAGGCAGGCCCGGCCATAGCCGCGGCCGGCGTCAATGACGTCGGCGCCGCCGGCGAGCGCCTCCTCGCGGGTCCGGTCGCCGCTGCCGCCATCGGCAACAATGACCTGATCCACCAGGTCGCGCGGAATCGACCGCACGACATCGCCGATCGACTCCTGCTCGTTCAACGTCGGGATCGCGACGGCGATGTTCACGCTCATAGGCTCCAACGCAGGCCGCAATTGGCGCAGGCCGTGGGCGGTTGATCCGACAGCAGCGCCTCGCGAAACGATGAATAACCCGGCCCATTCCAAATGTCGCGCAACGACATCTGGGTGGCGTCGCCGAGGGTGTAGTTCTCGTAGCCGCGCTGCGAGAACGGCGCGATGCAGCAAGGCAGCGCCCGACCGTTGGCGGTGAAATACATCACCGACCACGGCCGGCGGCAGAGCGACCAGGGCGAACCGTCGCCAGCGCGGGCCAAGCTCATGCCCGGCTCGGACGCCGCGCCGGAGGCGCTAAACGTCATGCCGAGTGAGCGAGCCATCGCCGCTGCCTCATCGATATAGACCGCCTCGTCGGCGCTCATGCGCTCGAACAGGGCCTGGTCGGGCCGCGCGTTGCCGATGGAGTCATTCTCGAAATAGACGAGGCGCTGAAGATAGACCTCCTTGACGCCGATGTCGGAGGCGACGCGCACAAACGCGGGCAAGTCCGCGATCGTCTCCTTGAGGCCGGTGAGCCAGGCCGAGACCCGCGGGCGCTCGTGACCTTCGCGCGCCTGAAGCTCGCGGAAGCGGCGCACATTGCGCAGGATGCGATCGAAGAAGTCGGCGCCGCGGATGGCGAGGAAGGATTCCGCATTGGCGGCGTCGAGCGACACCCGCAGTTCGTCGAGGCCGGCGTCGATCAGCGCACGGCCGTTGTGGTCGTTAAGCACGGTGCCGTTGGTGTTGAACAGGACGTAGGTGCCGCGATCCTTCAGGTAGCGAACCATCTTCGGCAGGTTCTTCACCAGCATCGGCTCGCCCACGCCATGCATCACGGCTCGTTCGAGATGCGGGATCTGGTCGACGATCGAGGTGAACAGCGGCCAACTCATGTCGGCAGGCGGTTCGAGCTCGGCGTAGGTGCGAGGACAGGTGGTGCAGAGCAGATTGCAGCGGTTGGTGGTCTCGAGATAGACGCAGACCGGCAGCCGCTCCGCCTTCTGGCTGCGCTGTGCATCGACACTCTCGAAATAGCGCCGCGGGTCGACCACCTGCCCGACTGCCACGGTCATGACGCGAGCCTTTCGGACGGCTTGCGCGACAGTCCGAGCCTCGCACGGAGATCGGCAGTCGCCAGCAGGTCCGTCATCAAGTCTGCGGTGTTGGCGGCGTGGAACGGGGTCAGAGCGGGATCGAGCGAACCGTCTTCGAATAATTCCGTATGCAACTGCCGCAGCGCCTGCGAATCGTCGACGTCATACCACGCCGCGAGGCAATGCACGTCGAGGCCAATCTCCTGCGCACGTTCGAGCGTCTGGCCTGCAACGCGGTCGGTGCTCCAGTCGATGTCGTCGAACAAGCGCCGGTGCGCCTGCTTGATGCCGAGCAGGTAGTAGCCGCCGTCGGTGGAAGGGCCGAGGACCGCGCGGTCGCCCGGCCGCGCCAGCAGCTCTGCGGTCTCGACCAGCAGCGACGTCGGCAGCGTCGGACTGTCGGAATTGAGCACGACGGCGGATGCGTGTCCGGCGGCGAACAGCCCGCCGATCGCCTTGAACAGGCAGTCGCCGAAATTCGGCAGCCACGATTCGATGAGCCCGATCTCCCGCGGCAGATGATCGATGAAGAACTGCTGCGAGCCCGGCGGGCCATAGGCCATGTAGCCGTGAACCGCAGCGCGGTGCCCCGCGGCCAACAGATTAGCGGACACGTCCTTCAGGAAGGCGGTATTGAAGGCAGCGGCTTCGGTGGCGGTGAGCGGCGGCGTCAGGCGCGTCTTGGTGCGGCCGGGAACAGAGGCTTTCGCCATCACGGCGATCCCGCAAGTGTGCTGGTTCCCGATGTTACGCATCGTGCCCGATCGATCCGTTCCAGCCATGCGCAAGTGTGCACCATTCTTCCAACGTGCCGGATCAACTCTGGTTCAAAGGAAGGTGACCGCAGCGCCGAGCCTAGAGCCCGCTGTGCCAGTTGAAGCCGCGATCCTCCCAATACCCACCGGGATAGGTGTTGGTGACCTCGATCGAGGTGATCCATTTCGGATTCTTGAAGCCGAGCTTGGTCGAGGTGCGCAGCCGCAGCGGGAATCCGAACGGGTCGGTGATCGACTCCTTGGCGTATTTGGTCGCGAGAATGGTCTGCGGATGCAGCGCCGTCGCCATGTCGATCGAGCCAGAGTAGTCGTCGGCCGAACGGAACATCACGTATTTGGCGGTGAGATCGGCGCCGACGCGCTGGAGGAATTGCTTGAGGTTCGGGCCCGACCACTGGCCGATGTAATCCCACCCTTCGACGCAAATGTGCCGGACGATGAGTTCTTGCTCCGGCAGTTCGTAGATCTGCTGCGCCGTCCACGGTCGCTTGTCGTCGATAAGGCCGGAGAGTTCGAGTTTCCAGCTTGCGACGTCGACCGGCTTCACCTCGTCGATCTCGTAGTATGCGTTATAACGCGGTGGGCGCAGTACCTGCGCCTCGGTATAGGTCGGCGCAAGCTTGTTGGGATTGAACAGGAACGCCTGCACCCCGTCGTTCCACTCCGAGACCGCGCGCAACACGCTCTGCACGGCGCTACGGTCGGTGACATCGCAACCGGTGAGCATCGTCAGCGCGCCAAGACTCAAGGTTCCGCGCAGGATTTTGCGTCGGTCGATCTGCTTGATGAGCTTGCGGTTCTCGTCCAGCACGCTCTGGTCGATCCGCCGCTGTGGGCGAAAGACCGATGGTGACGGAGTTCGGATCGACATGGTCATTCTCCGGAAGCGCGTTGCGGCTGGCGCCCGTCGTCGACCTCTGGACCGCCGGTAATCATCGCGCCGATGGTCTTCGGCACGAACAACGCCAGCGCGACATGGACGACGAGGAAGCCGACGATCAGCGCCATGCAGACGAAATGCGCGAGGCGCGCCCCCTGGAAATCGTAGAACAGCGCCGTCAGCTCCTGGAATTGCACCGGCTTCCAGATCGCCAGCCCGGAGATCACCTGCACGATCAGCACCAGGATGATGCCGATATAGAGGGCGCGCTGCACCGCGTTGTATTTGGTGATGTCTTCGTGGCTGAGCTTGAAACGCAACGCCGCGCGCGTGTCGGCGATGATCTGATGGGGCCAGACCGGCAGCAGCTTGCGCCAGAAGCGCCCGGTCACCAGGCCATAGATGACGTAGCAGAGCAGATTGAGCGTGAAGATCCACATCCCCAGGAAATGCCATTGCAGCGCGCCCTGGGCTTCGCCGCCGATGGTGATCGCGTCGGGGAAGTGCAACCAGCCGAACAAAACCTCGTCGTTGTAGATCTTCCATCCGCTGCCGATCATGATGATCATGGAGACGGCGTTGGTCCAATGCATGATGCGGACCGCAAGCGGGTGCGTCCGGCGCAGGCGTCGCGGCGGCGCATGAACGGCGACTTCGGTCATGGCAATGCCCCGCAATGCAACGCGCGGCCGACCGGCGGGTCCCCTCGCCTCGACGAACACGTGAACGTCATTTGCCGTGGCCCTCCGCTTGCGAACAATGACGCGGCATCGATTTTGACGAACCGACGTAACCAACTTCGTCGGACCGACGCATTAGGTCACACCCATGAGACGATGTTTCATCACGTCCGCTTTACTGACCGGTGCCATCTTCGTGATCGGCGCCGTGATCACGGACGCGCCGCAACATTCCGCGCGAGCGGCCTCGACGCCGACGGCCAGCACGGACCAGGCCAAGGAAGTGCAGCTATCGCCCGAAGAACAGATGCGCCGCCGGTTTCCTCAGCCGGCGCGCGTGCGCGACGTTGTCGGCCTGCCGGTGCTCGACTGGAGCGACAACACGCTGGGGTATGTGCAGCGCATCGTCCGAACGCGCGACGGCAAGATCCAGTTGATCGTTCGCTACGGCGGATGGTTCGGCTGGATCGGATGGTGGCAACGGCCGGTCGCGGTGCCGATTGAAGTCGTCGCCCTGATCGGACCGCATGTCGGCGCCCTCGACATGACACGGGATCAATTCCGCAACGCACCCACCTGGCAGCCGTCTGCGGACAGCACCGAAATCCCCGGTGAGGAAGTCATTCGCGTTGCCATTACCCGGCGCTAATCGCAGCGAAGCGGTGGTGCGGCTGGGACGGCTTGCCTGCTTTGTGTGTGCCCGTCGCCGATCCGATCGGCGCTCCCGATTAGCCTCACTCCGGCGGCAGCTTGGCCAGCGACTCGACAAAGCGCTGCCGCAGATTTTTCTCATAGGCCAGAACTTTCCCCTGGCGTCCGAGCTCGTCAATAATGTCCAGCGCTTCACGAAGCGAGCCACGCGCACGCTGCGGATCGATCTCGCTGATATTGTAAAGTGCAACGGCGACGTCGGCCTGCCATCCCGGCTGCATGGGATCCATAGCAGCAAGTCTGCGGCGGATGGCGAGACTTTCTTCATAAGCCGCCAACGCCGCCGCACGATTGCCCGCGTCGGCTTGCGCATCGCCAAACTTGTGGAGCACCGCGCCGAGGCCGCGCTGTCCCTGGGCGTTGTCGGGGTCGGCCGCGGCGAGCCTGCGCCTGATGGTAAGGGCTTCTTCGTATGCGCCCAGCGCGGCTAAAGGTTCGCCGGCGTCCAGCCGAACCTCTCCTATCTTCATCAAAGTGGAAGTCAGGTCACGCTGCCACTCAATGTTGCTGGGATCGGCGACAGACAGTTTACGCCTGATCGCGAGAGCCTCTTCATAGGCCTTCAGCCCTTCCGGGCTGCTGTTCGTGTCGACCCGGGCGTCACCAACTTTTTCAAGGGCGTCGCCCAGCTCGTTCTGCCAACCGGCATGGCTTGGATCGAGCGCGGCCAGCTTGCGCGAAATATCGAGGCTCTCTTCGTAGGACTTGAGCGCACGGGCATTGTCGTCGAGCTCGGCGTAAGCCTGCCCCACATTCAGGAGGCTGACACCCACTTGGCGCTGTCTTTCGCCATTGTGCGGATCGATGGTGGCAAGGCTTCTCCGGATTGAAAGACACTCCTCGAAGACCTTGAGCGCTTCCCGCATCTGGCCTGTCATCGCGAGCTCGCGGCCAGCGCGATCCAGGCTCGCCGCCAAATTGCTCTGCCACTCCGGATTCTGCGGGTCCGCGGCGGCAAGCTTGCGCCGAACCGCCAGGCCTTCGTCGTAGGCAGCGCGCGCACCGGTGCGATTGCCGACGGCTAACCGCAAGTCTCCAATCCGGTCCAGCGTGAGCGTGATATCGTGCTGCCACAACCGATTGTCCGGGTCGCTCGCGACGAGGCCGCGCGCGACCGCAAGGCCGTTTTCGAAGCTGGTCAATCCCTGCGTCCGCGCGCCGCCGGCAACCTGAACATTTCCGAGGCGCGTGAGGAAGACATAGATGTCGCGCTGCAAGGAAGGGTTGGCCGGGTCTGCGTTCGCCAGCTTGCGAACAATCCCAAGGCCTTCGTTGGCCGCCGCCTGCGCCTGCGACAGATCGCCGACCCGAACAAAGGTCTCGGTAAATTCACTCAGCATCGCCGCGCGGCTGCGCTGCAATTGCGCATCGTCGGGCGACGCCTGGGCAATCTGGTCCATCAGCGTGCGGGCGGATTCGAGAATCCTCCGCACGCTTTCAGCGCGCATGCCCTGCACGTTGCGAAGATTTTGGGCGAGCTGGAACACGACATCGTCGGCAGCCTGCTTGGCGATAGCGAAATTGTATTCGGCGCGGTCGCGTTGATCGCGGGCGATTTGTTCTTGCGCGAGCGCCTGACGTTCCGCGTCAAGCGACGACTTCCACTGCCACCCGGCGATCCCCGCCAGGATGAACAACGATCCCGCTGCGCTCCAGGCAAGCGCCAGCGCGCGGCGCTGTTGGCGAACCTCCTGCGACAGCAGGTCTTCCTTCGGCATGCCACGAATGGCTGCTGCGAAATCGGCCGCGAGCTCCGTGAACTTGGCCTCACGGGTATCGGCACTCTCCCGATAGGCGCGAAGGTCCACCCATTTCGGCTCGCTCGCGAAACGCCCGGCGAGCGCGGCAGGCAATGGGGTGTTGTCCGGGCGCGCAAAGTCACCAATGGCGCCATCCCATCTGAGATTGCCGTCGGTCACGCCGATCAGCAGCGTGTCGGCGCTCTTGTGCTCCAGCCAATAGGTCACTTCTTTCGCGACCCAGGGCGAGGCTGCGGCCTCAGGCGAGGCCAGCACGATGAGAAAACGAGAGTTCTGCAAAGCCTGCTCGATGGCAGGCCACAGACCGGGCGTCGCCGAGAGCGATGTGTCGTCACGGAACACGCGCAGGACGCGCCGTCTGTACCAAGGCTTCCCCAGCCGCTGGACCGTCGACTGCAGCGCGGATGCGATCGCCTTGTCTTTGGCGTGGCTGTACGAAATGAACGCGTCGTAGAGCGCCAAGCTGAAGCTCCAAACCTGAAACCGGGGCCGGACGCCCCTGCGGGATTGACGTTAGTCGCGATTGTCCCCGGTCTGGTTCACGCGATGCGCGGGTTCGCTGACGTCCGACGGCATCACCTTGACGAGCGCCGCATATCCGCTGAGCACGCGGTTATTGCGTCGCAACAAAATACGGCACGCCTCGATGGTGCCTGCGTTTTTAAGCGCAATGCAACGGCAATACCCGATGATGGATTGCCCGATCTTTGCGCTTGCGCGCTGAGATATGAATTTCCATAGTTATGTAATAGTACGACATATATAGACCATATCTGTAAATATACACGCTAATATATTCTATATATTCCGATCTATAGAACACGAGTACTGGTACACATGGGATATATACGATAATTTTCCAGTATTTTACTTGCATATGAAATTGACAGGGCTACTGAACTTATCCGATGGTGCATCGCACAATCGGAGACCAATATGAGACGCCGCGATTTCCTAGCTGCCTCGCTCGCATCCCTCGTTCCTGCCGCCCTCGCCGCGCCTGCTTTGGCCAAATACCCGGAGCGTTCGGTTCGGCTCGTCATTCCGCGCGGTGCGGGCGGCGTGCTCGATGTCGTCGGCCGCCACTGGTGCAACGGCATCGCGAAGTCGCTGGGCGTGCCCGTCTACATCGAGAACATCGCGGGTGCTGGCGGCGTCATCGGGATGGCCAATGCGGCCAAGGCCAATCCGGACGGCTATTCGCTGTTGCTCGGCAGCACGAGCGACATCGTGCTGATGCCGCTTCAGCAGCGCAAATTGTCCTTCGACGCGGAGAACGATTTCCAGCCGATCTCCCTGACCGCGGTCTCGGTGGGCTCCATCGCCGTCAACGCGGGATTGCCGGTGAATACGCTCAGCGAATTCATCGACTACGCCAAGGTCAACGCCAGCAAGCTCAACTACGCGTCGGTCGGCGCCGGCACCATGTCGCATCTCATCATGGAGGAGTTCCGGCGGCAGGCTGCGCTTCCGGAGATCCTGCACGTGCCCTACAGGACGGGAGCCAGCGCGTTCAACGATCTCGTGGCCGGGATCGTCCAGTTGCAGGCCGTGTTCATCACGACGCCGACGATCGAGCTGCATCGCGCCGGCAAGATCAAGATCCTTGCCGCGACCTCGTCAAAGCGTCTCTCCGGCGCGCCGGAGATTCCGACCACCGCCGAAGCCGGCCTGCCGAATTTCATCGGCGAGATGTCGTTCGGCATTTTCGCCCCAAAGAACACACCGACCGAGATCGTCGAAACGCTTCACGCCAAGACGCAGGAGGTGCTCGCCGATCCAGAGTTCCAGCAAATCCTCGGCAAGTCGGGACTCGATCCGGTGCTGGGCTCCACGCCCGCCTCTGCCGCGGAGCAATTCCGCAAGGAACGCGCGCTCTGGCGTCCGATCGTGGAGTCGATCCCGGTGAAGGAAGGATAGGAATTGCGCGGGTTCGGCGCGGGCTAATCCTGGCGTCTATTGCAGAAAGGTCGGGCACTCTACTACGTGCCTGACCAAAATCGTTCACGCATTTTCGAGTGCGTCGAACTACATTCGAGCCCATCGAAGACGCATTGCAAAATGGCGAGATAGCACTGCGTGCGAAGCCGCTTAATGAGAGCTAACGCGCCGAGAGCGCATTTATTGAATGGAAGTAAGCCGACGCAGTTTTTGTTGCCGCACAATGCTTGTGCCGTGCCGGCTAGTTGCGCTTTCCAACCTGGAAATCCCGCAGTGCTCTTCTAGCAACTTCTGACAATCCTCTAGCGCCCACACATCTATCGTCCAAGAATGCATCGGCCAACGCAGCAGCGTGACTACCGGCGTGCTGCAAGCGGCTGCGCTGATCCAAACCCGAATTACTCGAGACTGGCGTACCAATCGTCGGCCGTCGAATTAAGCCTTCGATCAGAAAAGGTCCACTAATTATACTGTTGCAAACGGCACGAGTTAACACTGGCACAAGCTCGGCATTCAACTTGTCGCCTTCAGACCTATTACTGATTTGAATCCACTTACTTTCTGCATCGTTCGTTATGTTTTTCATGGGGTCTAGCCGGTCAAAGCGCTCCATAGCTGATGCTTTCGCTGGTCCATCAGGAATTTTGGAAGCCATCTTCCGCCGAAAAGCCAAGTAGGTCTCCGTCGTCAACGTTACTCTTGAGCCAGAATCCTCCAAATCCCTATACTCCGGATCGGCGACGTTGCCGGCCACCTGTGACGCCTCCATTCCCAGCGTTTCAACCCTCGTAATGATTGATCTCCAGACATTGTTCATTAGAAGACGGGCGGCGCTGATGTTGGCACCACTCAGATCGGAGCCCAAAAGGTCGGAATAGCGGACAGATGCGCCGGTCATATCTGCATAGGAAAGATTGGAACCTAGCAATGAAACTCGGTCTAGCGACGCTCCCCTTAGCACTGCGCTACCAAGGTTGGCCCCCTGCAATTGTGCTTCGTCGAGAATAGCCCCAGTCAGAAATGCACCGAAAAGGTCGGCGGCCGAAAGACGCGAGCGCCAGAGCGACGCGCCCTCTGCATGAACGAACTGGAGGATCGCACCCTCCAGATTAGTAAAAGCCACGTGTGTGCGCGTTAGTTCGGCATGTATGAGTGATGCGCCTCGCAAATCTGTACACATCTCGAAATTTTTTGGATCGCTAGACTGCCCTATAGTAAGGCCACATCCAAACTTCGCTTCTCGCAAATCCGCGCTGTTCAAAAGAGCGCGCTTCAGCCGCGCGCCAGTAAAGTCGACCTTCCGAAGGTTGGCGCCGATGAGCACCGCCCCTTCCAGGCGGCGCCCTCTCAACGAGACTGTATGGTCCACAGCCGCAATCTTGGACTCGGTATCGAATTTTGCGCGGTCGATAACGTCTATTCCGGGCAAGACTATTCGGTTTGACCAAACACTCTTGGGCTGCCTAGCAACAAGATCAATTTCACCGGCAAACAGAATTTCATGCAACGACCTTCTTTCCCACGTGTCGTGTTCTTTCTCTCGCACGGGTATGAAATGCAGCGTCGGAACCGCATCATCCAACCATTCTCCAGGAAACGTCGCAACCGCGCCAACAAAGACGACGATCAACGCCGACGCAATGGCCGTGGCCGCGATTAACGGACGACGAAAGTCAGGCCATGAAAGTTTCGTAATGGCACCGCGCGTGACCGACGGCCAAAGCAGCCAGAGCAAGATCAGGTCTGCCATCACGGCGATTCGATGCCACCAGGTAATGCTCTCGTTGTGGTAAGGCAGGAACTTGATTTGGAAGAAGAGCAGCAATCCTATTGGTGCTACAACGAGGCTAATTTGCGAGATGAGTCTCAACATGACTCCAGTAAAGCCGGCCCGAACATCTCGCGGACCTGCCAGTATCTGTATGAAAACATTGTTGGGTAATTGGCGACGCAGATTCGTTCGGACGTTCTCGTCCGTGATCTGTGCCTGGAGTTCAATATGGAAGATGCCGATTTTGTTGGCAAACAGGAGCAGATGGAGAAGGACGTATGCGTGCACGACAAGAAAAATTGCGGGTCCTACCACGAAGAATGTAGCAAGCGGCAAGTCGACATTTAGAAATGGCAACTTGATCGCATTCTCCAAAAACAGATCACGATGGTTCACGGAGCCAACAGCAATTGCGAAGTAAAACAACGTGAAGAGATAGCTCACCCAAAGCGGCGTGCTGACCGACGCCGCGTCGACGACCGCACCACGGAGTTTCTCAAGACTCTTTTCATCCGACACCGAGACAACAGTAACATCGGCTGTGTGCGGAGAATTATTGGCAGGCTTGTCAAGAGAGGACGGCACGGATTTTGTTGGGCCGCCTCGCCTGCGTTTTGAAATCCTATTCATACGTCCTCAATACTGAGGCGGTCATTTGGCGGAAGGGGTGGGATTCGAACCCACGGGAGGCGTTAACCTCCGCCGGTTTTCAAGACCGGTGCCTTAAACCACTCGGCCACCCTTCCAACCCGGAAATGTGCAGCGGCAAACCGGCTGCAAGGGCGCAACATAGCGATTTGCCGCCGCTTGGCTACCCAATTCCTTGCCGGCATTTTCCGTGTGCGTACCGCACTCAGCGCGTATGCCGGGACAACCCCTGCCCGCGGTACGGCCCCTTCGCCAGATAGAGCATCCGGCGCAGGAGGCGCGAAAGCTTCAGCCCCGGCATGCAGGCGCCACGCAACACTGCGTAAGGCAACGGCAGGCGCGCGCGCCGTTGCTCGTTGCGGCCCGGGATCATGGTCGCGAGCGGCCGCTGGCGTACCGGGAACGGCCGTGCCTCGAGCACCTCGACACCGTGGCTCCAGTATTGCCGCAGGAACGCATCGAACGGCTCCCGGATCGGAAACAGCCGCGCCAGGATCTGCTCGGCGCCGGCGCGGTTGATGTAGTAGCCGGCGGCGCCGGTTGACGGCTTCAGCATCATCATGACGTTGCGTTCGCCGACGCTCGCGACCGGATAGTTGGTTTCGTACGAGGCTTGGATCCCTTCGAGCTTGACGATCCGCGCGCGCGGCGGCAACCGATGGATCGCATTGATGACGTCGGCAATGTCGGCGTCGATCTCGGCGTCGTCCTCAAAGACAAGCGCCGCCTGCGCACCGGAGTCCACGAACGCCTGCAAGGCGCGGCCATGGCTGAGATAGCAGCCGATCTCGCCGGCGACGAAATAGCGTCCGACTTCGGGCCAGTAGATCGTGGGCCCGGATGTCGCATTCTGACGATAGCCGGGCATGGCCTTGAACAAGACGCCGAGCCGCGGCGCGGTGACCGAGGTCACCATGTCCTCGGTCACTGTCGCAGCGTCCACCGCCGTGATGCGCTCATACGGCAGTCGCAACGACTGAAGCTGCGTCGCCATCGCGGCCAGACGTTCAGGCGCACGATCGAGGTTGATGACGTAGCTGCGGATGTCCGGCATCGCCCGTTGCGTCGCACAGTTGAGGCGCGGACCTGACGGAGCGGTTCGCTATTCCCCGGAGATCGTCCGCGCCGAATCCACCACGTCGGCCGGCGTCTTATAGAGCTCCTTGATGAAATCCTCGACCTCGGTGCCGGTCATCGCCGTCACGATGAGCCGCTGCTTGGCGGCATCGGCGAGGAAGTCGGGGTCCTTCATCGTCGCGTCGAACGCCGTGCGCAGCGCCGCGAGCCGGTCGGCCGGAACGGCCTTCGGCACGATGTAGGGCCGCCCGATCAGGGCCGAGGCGGTGAGCAGGTCGAAGGTCTGGCGTTTCTTCGGATCGGTCAGGTATTCGCGGGCGTTGATCGCTTCCGCGGGCATCCCGGGCACCAGCGTCTTCGAGTAGCGGATGTGAATGTCGAGCTTCTTGTCGCGCAGCCATTCGTCCGGGAGGCTCGTCCACGAGCCGCAGTCGCCGTCGAGTTCGCCGCGTTCAAGCGCGATCTTCTTCTCGGCGCTGCCCGGATAACCCATCACCTGATGGAGCTTCACGCCAAACAGATCGCTGAGGATTCGGCTGTCGATATAGGCGGAGGTGCCGACTCCGGTGTTACCGACGTTCACCCGCGGTCGCGCCAGCAGGTCCTTCCAGGTCTTGATGCCGGCGGCGTGCCAGGTGTGGCAGACGCGGAAATCCTCGCTGATGTTTCCGACCCAGCCGAAATCGAGGAAGTTGACGCCGACCTTCTTCGGCACCGTCAGCGATTGCGTGATCAGGCCGGGGTTGAACGCATTGATAAAGGTGCCGTCGGCGGGCGCGGCGGCGGACGTATATCTCACCGACGTGAGGCTTGCCGCCCCCGGCTGGTTCTGCACGATGACGGTGGGATTGCCGGGAATGTACTTGCCGAGGTGCCGCGACAGCACCCGCGCATAGAGGTCGTAGCCGCCGCCGGACGAAAATCCGACCACGATGCGGACGCTCTTCCCCTTGTAGAACGACGCGACGTCCTGCGCCGCGGCGGGGGCCGCATGCAGCAAAAGCAGAACCGCAGTCGACATCAGCAATCGCATCGTTTCCTCCGCCACTCATTCCCACCACAGCGGGAATGCGGACATTTTGTTATGAGCGTGCGCTCACTCGATGCCACACTAGGCGCGCATGCGCAGCCCCGCAACATTTCGCAATGACGCAGGATCGGTTGCGGGTGTCCTATTGCGGATGTCCTAGTTGCGGATGTCCTGGAGGAACCACTCGGTTGGGATCTCACGGCCGAGGCCGGCGCGTTTGGCCGCTTCGTAGACCTTGCCGGCGACCGCGAAGAATTGCGCGCCCTGCAGGTTACCGCGCTCGGAATAGGTGATCTGGTCGGCGGAGGTGCGGCCCTTTGCCCTTCCCTGCACCAAATCCGCAAGTGTAACGCGCCGGTCCGGCAGCTCGTTTCCGTGCTTGCGGCGGCTTTGGCGGCCGTCGCCGTATTTGCGTTGCGACGGCCGCGCTTCATATCCGATTTTCTCGGCGTCGGTGGCAAGCTCCGGATGGCCGACCGGTGCCGGCGTGTCACCGAAGCGGAGATAGCGATCGACCTTGGCGAGGCTCGCATCGTCGGGCCGGCCGGCACCGCCCACCACGACGATATGGGTGCCGTTCTCGAGCAGGCTTCCGTCGGTGACCTCGGACGCCGCGTCGGTCACGGCCGCGAGGATGTGCGCACCCTTGTAGACGTCTTCCGGCTTGTCGCAGACCTGCACCTCGATGTTGTAGGTCGCCGCCATCTCGCGGCCGAACTTCTCGCGGTTCTCCCTGGTCGGGCTGAACACCATGAGCTTCTTGATGGTGCGCACGCGCGTGAACGCCTCCATATGGGTGCGCGCCATGCCGCCGGAGCCGAGCATGCCGACTACCTCGGCATTCTCGTTCGCCATGTATTTGACGCCGATGCCGCCGTCTGCGCCGACCCGCATATGCTGCAGGTGGCCGTCATTGATGAAAGCAAGCGGCTCGCCGTTCTCGATGGAGGTGAGCAGGATCAGTCCGCAGAACAGGCCCGGACGGACGCAATATTTCTCTTGCGTGACGACGCCATTGTACTCGCTCTCATAGACAATGTCGGATTTCATCCGGATCGCGAAATAGCCCGCGGTCGAGCCGCCCTCCATCGTGCCCCATTGGTAGTTCTTCGCGGGATCGCTGGTCGGGATGCGCATGTCGATGCGTGGCCGGCACACGGCTTCCTGCGCGGCCAGAGCAAGATAGGCTTCCTCCAGCGCGCCGATGGTACCCTCCATAGTGAGGACTTGTTCGACGTCGTGATTGTTGATGATGAGGGTCATCACGTTCTCCTGCTAGTGGTCCGATTTTAACATTCGCATCACGTACGCGCCGGCATCTTGCATTCGTTGAGCATCGGCCTGCCATCGCGCAAGCGCGCCAGATTTTCGCCGAAAAGCTTGCGTTGCCCTGCAAAACCCGTCGATCCCTGCCCGGCGATGTGTGGCGTGACGATCACGTTCGGCATATTCCAGAGCGGATTGGCGGCGGCCATCGGCTCGGTCTCGGCCACGTCGAGCCCAGCGCCCGCGATGCGCCCATCACTGAGCGCCGCGATCAGCGCGGCCTCGTCGATGATGCTGCCGCGCGCCACATTGACGATGACGGCGCTACGCTTCATCGCCGCAAATTCCGTCGCGCCGAACATGTGGTGGCTGGTGTCGTCGCCGCTGGTGCAGATCGCGACCGCATCGGAGATCGCCAGCGCATCGCGCAAGCGCTCGCGGGGAAACACCTGCTCCACGATGCCGTCGCTGTCGATCGTGCGCGACACAGCGATCGTGCGCGCGTTGATGGCCTTGAGCTTGCGGGTAAGTTCGCGTCCGACCGGCCCGCGGCCGATCACGCAGACGACCGCGTCTTCGATGGAGGTGACTCGCTTCGTCATGTCGGCGCGGAGCCAGTCGTGGTCGCGCTGGCACGCCATCATGCCGGGAAGCCCGCGCATCAAGGCGAGCAGCAGCAACAGAGCATGCTCGGAGACATTGCCGGCCCGAACCCCGGCCGCGTTGGTGACGATCACGCCGGCCGGGATGCCCATGGCGAGGCCATTGTCGATCCCGGCGGAAACGAAATGCATCCAGCGCAACGCCTGGCCGTCACGGCGCAGGATCTCGCCGACCTCTGGCGTGCAGGTCCGGTTGCTGGTGACGTAGATCGCCGTGCCAGGAACCGCCCGCGCCACGTCCTCCAGCGAGGCGGCCACGGTCCAGTCCAGTTCCGGGAAATCGTGGGGCAGACGGGTCGAAGAATCGCTCGGACCGAACGGGAACAGGATGGCTTTCATGTCATTTCCGCACGCTGGCGCGCAAAGATTCACGTATTTTGCGGGTTTTCTTGCATTTTTCCGGCTGGGGCACTAGCTGTCCGCCGAAGCCATGACCGATGCACGCGCCCCCGCCCCCAAAGTCAGTTTCGTTTCGCTCGGCTGCCCGAAGGCGCTGGTCGATTCCGAGCGCATCATCACCCGGCTGCGCGCCGAGGGCTACGAGCTGACGCGCCAGCACCAGGGCTCGGATCTCGTAATCGTCAACACCTGCGGCTTCCTGGAAAGCGCGCAGGCGGAATCGCTCGATGCGATCGGAACCGCGCTGGCCGAGAACGGCAAGGTCATCGTCACCGGCTGCATGGGCGCGGAGCCGGAGAAGATCACCGAGCGCTTCGCCAACGTGCTGGCGATCACCGGTCCGCAGCAATACGAGAGCGTGCTCGACGCGGTGCATCGCGCGGCGCCGCCACAGCACGACCCGTTCATCGATCTGGTGCCGCCCGAGGGCATCAAGCTCACGCCCAGGCACTACGCTTATCTCAAGATTTCAGAGGGTTGTAACAACCGCTGCACCTTCTGCATCATTCCCAAGTTGCGCGGCGATCTGGTGTCGCGGCCGGCCTCGGACGTGTTGCGCGAGGCGGAGCGTCTGGTCACCGCCGGCGTGAAGGAACTGCTGGTCATTTCGCAGGACACCTCGGCCTACGGCGTCGACATCAAATACGCAGCCAGCCCGTGGAAGGATCGCGAGGTCCGGGCCCGGTTCCTCGATCTCGCGCGCGAGCTGGGCACGCTCGGCGCCTGGGTGCGGCTGCACTACGTCTATCCCTACCCGCATGTCGACGAGGTCATTCCGCTGATGGCGGAGAGCGAGGGCGGCGTGCTGCCGTATCTCGACATCCCGTTCCAGCACGCCAGCCCGGATGTGCTGCGCCGCATGAAGCGGCCGGCCGCGCAGGAGAAGACGCTCGATCGTATCCGGCGCTGGCGCGAGATCTGTCCTGACCTGACGCTGCGCTCGACCTTCATCGTCGGCTTCCCCGGCGAGACCGATGCGGATTTCGACATGTTGCTCGACTGGCTCGACGAGGCCCAGCTCGATCGTGTCGGTTGCTTCCGTTACGAGCCGGTGAAGGGCGCGCCCGCCAACGACCTGGCGGCGCTGGTTCCCGACGACGTGAAGGAAGATCGCTGGAACCGCTTCATGGCCCGCCAGCAAGCCATCTCAACGCGACGCCTCAAGCGCAAGGTCGGCACCCGTCAGCAGATCATCATCGACGAGGTCGGCTCGACCGTCGCCAAGGGGCGCAGCAAGGGCGATGCGCCCGAGATCGACGGTGCGGTCTATGTCGCGAGCCGCCGCCCGCTGCGCGTCGGCGAGATCGCGACGGTGAAGATCGAGCGCGCCGAGGAATACGACCTGCACGGCACGGCGGTCGGGTTTTAAGGTCGCAGCACTTTTGCGATTGCACCCGTGAGCGCGCCAAGGTCGTTCTCGTCGATCGTGAAGCTCGGCGTGAGGTAGATGACATTGCCGAACGGCCGGATGAACACGCCCTCCGCCACGAACCGCGCCCGCAGCGCATCGAGATCGGCGATCCGCTCCATCTCGACCACGCCGATCGCGCCCTGCACGCGCACGTCCCGCACGCCGGGACGTCCACGGCACGGCGCCAGGCCCTCCGCCAGCGCCGTCGAAATCTGTCGCACCTGATCGAGCCGCGGTTCGCGCTCGAACAGATCGAGCGAGGCATTGGCCGCGGCGCAGGCCAGCGCATTGGCCATGAAGGTCGGTCCGTGCATGAGGGCCTGCATGGGATCGTCGGACCAGAAGGCATCGAACACCTTGCGGGTCGCGATCGTCGCGGCGAGTGTCAGCGTGCCGCCGGTCAGCGCCTTGCCGACCGTGATGATGTCGGGCACGACGCCGGCCTGCTCGCAGGCGAGCATGGTTCCGGTGCGTCCGAAGCCGGTGAAGATCTCGTCGAAGATCAACAGCAGATCGTAGCGATTTGCGAGGTCGCGCAGGCGGCGCAGCACGGCAGCGTCGTGGAACAGCATGCCGCCGGCGCCCTGCACCAGCGGCTCGACGATGATACCGGCGATCTCGCCGGCATGGCGTTCGAGCACCTGGGACAGCGCCGCCGCGCGCGCGTCGTCGGTCGGCAGGTCGACCAACCGATGGGCGGGCAAGAGGCCGTGAAATAGCCCGTGCATGCCGGCGTCATCGCTGACCGCCATCGCACCCGTCGTGTCGCCGTGATAGCCGCCTTTGAAGGCGATGAACTGGGTGCGACCGCGAACGCCTTGGTTGAGCCAGTACTGCACCGCCATCTTCATGGCGACCTCGACCGCCACCGAGCCGGAATCGGAAAAGAACACCCGGTCGAGATCGCCGGGCATCAGGGCCGCGAGCCGTCGCGCCAGCGTCAACGCCTGCTCGTGGACCAGCCCACCGAACATCACATGCGGCATCGCCGCGAGCTGCCGTTCGACCGCCTGCCGGATGTGGGGATGGTTGTAGCCATGACAGGCCGTCCACCACGAGGCGATCCCGTCGATCAGCGTGCGGCCATCGGCGAGCGTGATGCGGCAGCCTTCCGTGCGCACGACCGGCAGCGGCGGCCGCGCCGTCTTCATCTGCGCATAGGGCAGCCAGATGTGCTCCAGGCCGGCCTCGTACCAGCCGGGCCGTTTGGGATCGCCGGTCATTCAATGCTTCCAATCCATCGTGGTAGACGCCATTTTGCCCTGTGCGGCAACAGCGGTCACCCGGAATGCGTTCACTGGAAGAATTCGCGGCAGGCAAGCTCGGCGACCTCGATCGCGCGAGCCTGCATCGCGTGCTGGCCGAGACTGACCGGCTGGACGGCATCCGGGTCGCGCGCGGTGGCCGGCAGCTGCTGTCGTTCTGCTGCAACGACTACCTGGCGCTGAGCCATCACCCCGCCCTGAAAGAGGCCGCGGTCGAGGCGACGCAGCGCCATGGCGTCGGCAGCGGCGCGTCCCGCCTCGTGACCGGCAACCATCCCTTATTCGGCGAACTCGAACGGCGCCTCGCCCGGCTCAAGGGCACCGAGGCGGCCTGCGTGTTTGGCTCCGGCTATCTCGCCAACAGCGGCATCATCCCGGCATTGATCGGCCGCGACGATCTCGTCTTGATCGACGAGCTTGCACATGCCTGCCTGTGGGCCGGTGCGCGGTTGGCGCGTGCCACCGTGCTGCCATTCCGCCATTCGGATGTGACGCATCTCGAAACGCTGCTCGCAGAACACCGCGGCCGTCACCCGCGCGCGCTGATCGCGACCGACGGCGTGTTCTCCATGGACGGCGATCTCGCCCCGCTACCAGAGATGGCGGAAGTCGCGTCCTACCATGACGCCTGGCTGATGACCGACGACGCTCATGGCATCGGCGTGGTCGGCGGCGGCCGCGGTTCGACCTTTGCGCACGGGGCCAAGGTCGACGTGCCGTTGCAGATGGGCACGCTGTCGAAAGCGATCGGCGGGTACGGCGGCTACCTTTGCGCATCGAATGCGGTAATCGATCTGATCCACAACCGCGCGCGCACCTTCGTCTATTCGACCGGCCTGCCGCCCGCGACCGTGGCGGCAGCGATCGCGGCACTCGATTTGATCGAGCGCGATCCGGACTACGCGGCGCTGCCGCTCGCCAAGGCCCGTACGTTCACCCGTCTGCTCAATCTGCCGGACGCCACGAGCCCGATCGTCCCCGTGGTGATCGGCGACGCCGAGGCCGCCCTCGAGGCGTCACAGCTTCTGGAACAGGAAGGGTTTTTGGTGATCGCGATCCGGCCGCCGACGGTGCCGGCCGGCACGGCAAGACTGCGCTTCACCTTCTCCGCCGCGCACCCCGATGCAGAGATCGAGCGTCTGGCTGCGATCGTGCGCCAACGCATCCTGGAGCGCTGAACGGTGCCCGGCGTTTTCGTCACCGGCACAGGCACCGACGTCGGCAAGACCTTCGTCACCGCCGCATTGGTTCGCCACCTACGTGCGGCCGACAGGATCGTCGATGCATTCAAGCCGGTGGTCAGCGGCTTCGACGCGGCGAATGTTGCGGGCAGCGATCCCGCGGTGCTGCTTGCGTCGCTTGGGCGCCCTGTCAGCAGCGATGAAATCGACCGGATCACCCCCTGGCGCTTCACCGCGCCGCTGTCACCTGATCTCGCTGCCAAAGCTGAAGGCCGCGCGCTCGATTTCAATGCGCTGGTGGAGTTCTCACGCGACGCCGCCTACGGCCGCGGCACCGTGTTCATCGAAGGCGTCGGCGGCATCATGGTTCCGCTCGACCACACCCACACCGTGCTCGACTGGATGTCGGCGCTGCGAATTCCCGTGCTCCTGGTCGCAGGCAGCTATCTCGGCACGATCAGCCACACGCTGACGGCGCTGCATGTGCTGGCGCAGCGCAATCTGGAAATCGCCGGCGTCGTGGTGAGCGAGAGTTTGACCCCGGGGGCGAGCCTCGATGACACGGTCGCGACCATCGCGCGCTTCGCGGTCCCCATCGACGTGATCGGCGTACCTCGGACGTCGCCCGGCTCGGACGTTCCCCCGGAAATTCTGAGCCGGATCGGCCGATTCCTCTGATTGCCCAACTGCGGATTTCATGGAAAATGCGACCTGGGGGCCCCGCCCGATCGGTGAGGAGCCAATGGTTTTCATGCGGATATTGATGTCCATGAGTCTTTGTCGTCGCGTTCTTCCAGCAACCTCGATGCTTCTTGCAGCGCTCGCGAGCGAGCCGGCAATGGCGCAAATGCCGGTCCTGCGGGGCGTGACCGGGGTCCAGGTCGAATACAAGGAGCCGATCAATCCGGCCCACAAGCCGATCTACGAGCGGCTGAAGAACCGCAGGGTCCTGGAGCAGTACAAAGAGTTCATGTCGCCCCTGAAGCTGCAGCGTTCGCTCAACGTCGCGCTGTCGGGATGCAACGGCGTCATCAATGCCGTGCACCAATCCGGCCGGATCACGTACTGCTATGAGCTGGTCGCCCATATGCAGCGGCAGGTCGCCGAGACCAACGTGCTTCCCGGCTTCCGGCGCGAGGACGCGCTGGTGGGCGGTTTCGTCAGCACCCTGCTGCACGAAACCGGCCACGCGATCTTCTACCTGCTCGACATCCCGATCTTCGGCCGCGAGGAAGATGCCGCCGATGCGATCGCTGCATTCGTTGCGCTCCAGTTCGGCAAGACCTCGGCGCGGCGCATCCTGACGGGCACAGCCTTTGTCTGGCGCGCATCCGAATTGGCCAATCAGGCACGCACGCGCCGCTTCGAGGACTATTCCGACGAGCACGGCACCGACGCACAGCGCTTCTACAACACGCTGTGTATCGCGCTCGGCAGCGATCAGGTGGAACGGACCAACACCTTCTCGGATTTCGCCTCGTTGCTTCCGGAAACGCGCCGCGCCCAGTGCCCCCGGGAATATCTCCACGTAAAAAATTCATTCACGCGTTACGTGCTTCCGCATGTGGACTTGGCGCAGATGAAAAAAATTCAGGCGATGGAGTGGCTGCGCAACGAAGACGGTACCGACATCGCTCCGCCCACGGCGTCCGGCCCACGACCCAGCCTCGGTCCCGCCGGACCCGGCACGCTCGCGCCTGGACGCCCTGCGCCCAAGTAACCGTGTCACGCGCGCGCAAGGGTCCGGTGACTTGTCAACGCAACAAAACAAACCCAATATTCGCGCCGTTCCGACGATCCAGCCACCAGAGGGAACTCGTATGAAGCTCATTGCAAAACATGTCAGGCCGACCACGGTGTTGGGCGCATTCGTCGCCAGCGCCGTTCTCGTGGGAGCGGCCCTGGCCCAACCTCCGAAGCCGGGTGGCACGGGCGGCGGCGGTGGGGCCCCCAGCGGGGGCCCTGGCGGAGGCCCCGGTGCTGCGGGCCCCGGCGGCGGCGGTCCTGGTGGTGGTGGTCCCGGCGGTGGAGGGCCTGGTGGCGGTCCCGGTGGAGCGGCACCGACGCCCAATTTCGTCCTGCGCATGTGCAACAAGACGAGCGACGTTCCCGTCATCTTCGTCGCGACGGCATCGGTCGCGGGAAATCAATTCCGCGCACAGGGCTGGACCCAAGTGCCGGCTGGTCAGTGCGTACCCGTTGGCTCGTTCCAGCGGCCGACGGTGCATTGGCATGCACGCTCGCCGAGCGGCGTCACCTGGGGTGACATCAAATCCGGCGTCGACCTGTGCGTGAACCTGAACGGCGGCTTCGACTACAGCTGGGACGGCTCCGGCCGCACCTGCTCGCAGAGCGAATCCGGTGTGCCGTTCGTCAAGCTCGACATCCAGCCGAACGTCAATACGTTCGACATGAACCTGAACTAACCGCGGCAGACGCATAGTCAAAATCAAAGGGGCCGTTCGATGAACGGCCCCTTTCGTATTCAACTCACACGATATCGCTGACGCGATATCTCCGGCGCGGAACGACCCGCGCTATTGGCGGCTCAGCGCGTTGCGAAGGTCGGTGCCTGCGCCCGGCGCATTCGACGCGATGCCGCTCGCACCCCTCACCTCGCCGGTCGGCTGCGGAAACATGCCCGCCGCCGGGCGGTTGCCCTCAAGGGTCGGCGCGGTCGTCGGCGTCGACATCCGGCTGGACGTCCCCATCGACCCTGAATCCTGGTTCCGGCTCATCTCGATACCGACGTTGCCGCCGCCTTGCGCGAATGATGCGCCGGCGAATGAAGCCACGCCGATCAACGCCGATGCTGCAAGAATCCCGACCTTCATCTTCAAACTCCCTTGCTTCGATCGAGAGGTGACCCCGGATTGTGTCGCGGTTGCGGCATCCGAAAGGGCTTACCGAAAGTTAAGGTGAGCCACCTCAGGGCAAGAGAACCGTCGATCCCGTGGTCTTGCGGGCTTCGAGGTCCTCGTGTGACTTGCGGGCGTCCTTCAGCGCGTAGGTCTGGTTGACCGGAATCTTCACCTTGCCGCTGCCGACGACGCTGAACAGGTTGTTGGCTATCGCCAGCAGATCCTCGCGCTTGGCAGCATAGGTGTTGAGTGTCGGGCGCGTGCAGAACAGCGAGCCCTTGGCTTGCAGCAGGTTGATATTGAAGGCCTCGATCGAGCCCGACGCATTGCCGAAGCTCGCAAACATCCCGAGCGGCTTGATGCAGTCGAGCGAGGCCGGGAACGTCGCCTTGCCGACGCCGTCATAGACGACCTCGCACAGCTTGCCGCCGGTGATTTCCTTGACCTTGGTCGGGAAATCCTCTTCGCGATACAGGATGGTGTGGTGGCAGCCATTCGCCTTGGCGAGCTCCGCCTTGTCCTTCGAGCCGACAGTACCGATCACATTGGCGCCGAGGTAATTCGCCCACTGGCAAGCGATGAGGCCGATGCCGCCAGCGGCGGCATGGATCAGCACGTTCATGCCCTTCTGCACCTTGAACGTCCGGTGCAGCAGGTATTCGACCGTCATGCCCTTGAGCATCATGCCGGCGGCCTGCTGGTAGGTGATGTTGTCGGGCAGCTTCACCAGGCGGTCGGCGGGCATGATGCGCTCCGCCGCATAGCTTCCCAGCGCCGAGGTGTAGCCGACACGGTCGCCGACCTCGACCTCAGTCACGCCGGGACCGACGGCGAGCACTTCGCCCGCCCCTTCGTTGCCGCCGATGAACGGCAGCCCGCCCGCCGCCGGATAGAGCCCAGAGCGGAAATAGGTATCGATGTAGTTGAGGCCGCAGGCATGGTTCTTGACGCGGGCCTGTCCAGGTCCCGGCGCCGGAACCTCGACCTCCTCGTAGGTCAACACTTCAGGCCCGCCATGTTTATGAATTCGCACTGCCGCGACCATTGTCGATCCCCTTACAATTCCAATGGAATTACATGTGCCTAAACGCTGGCTCGGGCGCGATCATAGGTCCCGACCGGCCGGACGCAAGAGACCTCCGGACCTAAAGCCCTGATGGGACAAGCGGCCTGGCGCCGCCTATTCCTCCGTCCGGCCACGGGTCCGCAGCGTCTTCCGCTTGCGGCGGTTGCGGCCGGCGATCACGTTGACGACCTCCACGCCGGCGGCAAACGCCATCGCGAAATAGATGTAGCCGCGCGGGATATGGACGTCGAAACCGTCGGCGACCAGCGCGACCCCGATCAGCACCAGGAAGGCCAGCGCCAGCATCTTGGTGGTCGGGTGATCCGCGACGAAGCGCGATACCGGGCCGGAGGCGACATACATCACGATCATCGCGATCACCACGGCCGCGACCATGATCTCGAGATCCTGCGCCATGCCGATGGCGGTGATGATGGAGTCGAGCGAGAACACGAGGTCGACCAGAGCGAGCTGCATCACCACCCATAGAAACGCCTTGCCCACCACTGCCTCGTCCCCGGCCGTGGGCTCGTCGCGCGCTTCGATCTCGGCGTGGATCTCGTGCGTCGCCTTGGCGATCAGGAACAACCCACCACCGATCAGGATGATGTCGCGGCCGGAGATGCCGGTCCCGAACACCGTCACCAGCGGCGCCGTGAGCTTCATCATCCAGGTCAGGGTGAACAGCAGGATGATCCGGAACACGAACGCGAGCGCGAGGCCGATCTGGCGCGCGCGCTTGGCTTGCGCCGCCGGTAGCCGCGAGACCATGACCGAGATGAAGATGACGTTGTCGATGCCGAGAACGATCTCAAGCACACTGAGCGCAGCAAGCGCGGCCCATGCATTCGGATCAAGCAGAAGATCGATCATGTGTCATCCACTGGTCGGCGAGCCCGACAGCAACAAAATAGAGGGCGACAATGACAAGCCCGTAGGCGATCCATGGTCCCGGATCGAGATCGTAGAACAGCGCCGCGCCGGCCAGCACGCCCCACAGCACCAATGCAGCGAGGGTCAGCGCGCGCAGCCACGTGACCCGGAACGGATGCAGGAATTTGAAGGGCACGAACGTCAAAACCGCCAGGACCACGATCACCCCCGCCGTGAGCCACGGTGCCGGCTTCAGGACAAACAAATAGAAGGCGACCGCGTTCCACAGCGCGGGAAACCCGCGAAAATAGTTGTCCTCGGTCTTCATCTCCCGGTCGGCGAAATAGAGCGCGCTGGTAACCACGATCAACAGCGCCGCGGGAATCGCCAGGACCGGGGGGAGCAGCCCGCTGGCGGCGATCGCATAGGCCGGCACGAACACGTAGGTGACGAAATCGACCACGAGGTCGAGGGTGTCGCCGGACCAGCGCGGCAGCACCTCGGCGACCCGGTATTTCCGGGCGAAGGTACCGTCGATGCCGTCAATGAACAGCGCCACGCCGAGGCACCAGAACATCAGCGTCCAGCGTCGCTCGAAGGCCGCGATCAGCGCCACGAAGCCAAGCGCCACGCCGGCGGCAGTGAACAGATGCACCGCGAATGCGCGGGCGGCGATCGACGACGGCACGCAAGGTTCCTTTGCCAGTGAGTGGTCCAGGCTGCTAATCGAAGCGGGTGGCCGAAGTGGTCAAGTCCGTGTCTGACGAGTCATGAACCATAGCATAGCCGAAGTGGTCGTTGTCGGCGGCGGCCCGGTCGGGCTGACCGCGGCGATTGCGCTCGCCTCCGCCGGCGTCGAAACCGCGCTGATCGCCATGCCCGCGGCCGCCACCGACAACCGCACGACCGCGCTGCTGGCGAGCTCGGTCACGGCGCTCGATACGCTCGGCGTCTGGGCGCGCTGCGCCGGCGCCGCCGCGCCACTGCGACGGATGCGCCTGGTGGACGACACCGCGCGGCTTCTGCGGGCGCCCGAGGTCTGCTTCGACGCCGCCGAGATCGGGCTTCCGGCCTTCGGCTACAATATCGAGAACCGGCATTTGCTGGCCGCGTCGGAGAGCCGTGCCCGCGAAATCCCCGCGCTTACATTCATCACCGCTAAAGCCGAGGACGTGGCAACCGGCGAAGCGGATGTTTCAGTTGGATTGAGCACGGGCGCACGCATCACCGCAAAGCTCGCGATCGGTGCCGACGGCCGCCGTTCGCTCTGCCGTTCGGCGGCCGGTATCGAAACCGAAATCCGGCGCTATCCGCAGACCGCGCTGACCTTCACCCTCGGACACGCGCGGCCACACCAAGACATCTCGACTGAATTCCACACCGAGTCCGGTCCGTTTACTTTGGTGCCGCTCCCGGGGGCGCGCTCGAGCTTGGTCTTCGTGGTGGCCCCGGATGACGCCCCTCGCCTCGCAGCGCTCTCCGATGCCGACCTCGCGACCGAAATCGAACGCCGGTCGCATTCGCTGCTCGGCAAGATCACGATCGAGTCCGGGCGCGGCGTGTTTCCGCTGACCGCCGAGGTCGCGCGCCATTTCGGGAAAAAGCGGATCGCCCTTGTGGGCGAGGCGGCGCACGTGATGCCGCCGATCGGCGCGCAAGGGCTCAATCTCGGCTTGCGTGACGCCGCCACCATCAGCGAACTGGTCGTCGCGGCCCGGCGCGACGGTGACGACGTCGGCGCTCAGGATTTGACGGCACGCTACGAACACATGCGGCGTGCCGACGTGACCAGCCGCAGCCTGGCGGTCGACCTGCTCAACCGCAGCCTGTTGTCCGACTTCCTGCCGCTGCAAGGCGCGCGTGGTTTCGGTCTCTACCTGCTCGACCGGATCGGTCCGCTGCGCCGCGCCGTCATGCGCGAGGGCGTTGCGCCCGCCGCCTCGCAGCCGCGGCTGATGCGTGGCGAGGCTCTCTAGACGCAAGCACTACGGGTGATCGCCTGTGTCGGCGTGTCCGCTAGCGCCACGAACGGCGCTCCTCTACCATTCGCCCTATCATGTCGAGAAACGCGGCGCCGAGACCGCTGTTCGGGAGTGCGAATGACAAGAATACGGATTGCGCTTTTCGCCGTACTGGCTGCCACGCTGAGCGGCGCCGTTGCTCATGCGCAGGATGCCTATCCCACGCGAACGGTCAAATTCGTGGTGCCATTCCCGGCCGGCTCCGCGACCGACGTGCTGTCGCGCCTGCTCGCTGATCAGCTCACCCGTAAATGGGGTCGTACCGTCATCTCCGAGAACGTGGCGGGCGCGTCCGGCAATATCGGCGCGCTGGACGTCTACCGTTCGGCGCCCGACGGTCACACGCTGATGCTCGCGCCGCCGGGTCCGATCGCGACCAACCGCTTCCTGTTCAAGGAGATGCACTACGACGCGACCAAATGGGTGCCGGTGTCCTGGCTGACGACCGTGCCGTACGTCGTGACCGTGCGCAGTTCGTTCAAGGGCGACCTGAAGGAACTGATCGCGCAGGCGAAGGCCGGCAATGTCACCGTGGCGCTGCCGGGCCCGGGCGGCCTGGCGCATCTTTCGGCCGCGCATCTGCAGGCGATCGCAGGCGTGAAGATGGTCTACGTCCCCTACAAAGGGCTTGGCACGGCGATCAACGACATCGTCGCCGGGCATGTCGACGTGATGTTCGATACGCTGACGACCTCGCTGGCGCTGCATCGCGAGGGCCGTGTCCGCATCCTCGCCGTGGCCAGCCCCAAACGTTCTGCGATACTGCCGGACGTTCCGACCGTCGCGGAGTCGGGATATCCGGACTACCGCTCGACCACCTGGTTCGGTCTGGTGGCGCCGCCCGGCACCCCGCTGGCGTTGGCCGACCGGATCAGCAAGGACGTCGGCGAGGTGATCAAGAGCGCACCGGTGCTCGAGCGGCTTGGCACCATGCAGATGGAGCCGGTCGGCAGCACGCGCGCGGAGGCCGCGGCCTTCTTCGCCGAAGAAGCGCGTCTTTGGGGTCAGGTCATCAAGGACGCCAACATCGCGTTGCAGTGAGGTGACATGAAACGATATCGCGTACTCGCGGCGATCGCCGGTGGATTGCTCGGAGCAATCGTCGGGGCGGCGCACGGCATGGCGCAGGAGGCCTACCCGACGCGACGCGTGACCATCGTGGTGCCGTCGCCGGCCGGTTCGACCACCGACGCCCTCGCGCGCGTGGTGGCGGAGCAGCTGCAGCAGAAGTGGGGTTCTCCGGTCATCGTCGAGAACAACTCGCGCGGCCTCAATGCCGGCGCCGAGCAGGCGTCACGCGCCACGCCCGATGGCTACACGCTGCTGGTCAGCCCGCCGCTGCCGTTGACCGTCGCCAACCTGCTCTACCGCGACATCGGCTATCAGCCCGCGCAATTCGTGCCTATTGCTTTGCTCGCGAAGATTCCCAACGTGCTGGCCGTGCGCAACAGCCTGCCGGCGAAGGACGTCAAAGAGCTGGTGGCGTTCGCCAAGGCCAATCCGGGCAAGCTCACTTATGCGTCGCAGGGCGCCGGATCGACGGCGCATCTGAGCGGCGCTCAACTGGAAGTCCGCGCCGGTATCAAGATGACGCACGTGCCCTATCGCGGCTCGGCGCCGGCGCTGAACGATCTCATTGCCGGTCATATCGACTTGTTCTTCGACACGCTGACGACCTCGGTGCCGCTCTATCGCGGCGACAAGATCAGGATCATGGCGGTGGCGAGCCCCGAGCGCGTCGACGCCGTGAAGGAGTTGCCGACGGTTGCCGACTCCGGCTTCCCGGGGTTCCGCTCGATCACCTGGTTCGCCATGGCCGGCCCGCCGAAACTGCCGGTCGCGCTGGCAGAGCGGATCAACCGCGACGTGGTCGAGATCCTGCAACGCCCCGACGTCGACAAGCGGTTGCGGGAACTGCGGCTCGATCCGATGATCGGCTCGCCGGCCGACGCCGCAAAATTCTTCGCCGAAGAAAGCGAATTGTGGGGCGGGGTCATCAAGGAAGCCCAAGTCACCATCCCCTGAACTGACGATCCCTTAGACGTCACGATCCCCCGATTGGACTAATTCTCATTGGCAGGGCCGACCAAAGGATAGGCGTGCACGCCACCATTTTACCGGCTAATAATTCACCACCATGGAAAAGCCCCGCACTGCCAAATTCACGATCGGCCAGGTGGTTCGCCACCGGCTCTATCCGTTTCGCGGCATCGTTTTCGACATCGACCCTGTCTTTGCCAATACCGAGGAATGGTACCAGTCGATCCCCGCCGAGCGGCGTCCGAGCAAGGATCAGCCGTTCTATCATTTGTACGCGGAGAACGCGGATACCGAATACGTCGCGTATGTGTCGGAACAGAACCTGCTGCCGGACAGCTCCAGCGAGCCGCTGCGGCACCCGCAGGTCGCCGAGATTTTTGAGAAAGACGAAGGCGGCTGCTATCGGCGCCGCAACGCCACGCTCAACTGACGCTGTCAAAGCAATACTGCCAAAACAAAAGAGGCGCGCTTTCGCGCGCCTCTTGCAGCAATTGAACGTCGTGTGAAGCCTTACTTGGGCTGGCCCTCGAGCTTCTTGCGCGCTTCTTCGGCGCGGCGCTGAAGCTCATCCTGCAATTGCTTCTGCTGCTGTTCGAAGACCTTCGGATCGGTCGGCGCTCCGTCATAGGCCTTGGCGAAGTCGTTGAGCGGCAGCACGAGGCTGATCGCCTGACCCGCACCATTGATGCCTTGGACGACGAGGCCCTGCCCCTTCTTCATGTTGGCGATCAGTTCGACGCTCGCTTCGTAGTCGGCCATGCAGCCGTTGTTGAAGCAGATCACATAGGGCCCCTGCATCGGCTGGCCCTGGTCGACGATCACGCGGGTGCCGGGCTGCAGCGACATGCCGAGCGGCAGCGTGACGCGCAGGATCTTGCGCGGCTCGCCGGCCGGCTCGATCAACACGGCGGCGACCACGGGCTGACCGGATTCGACGCGGCCGTCCTTGCCGGTGAAGCAAACCTCTTTGGCATTCGCCTCCTGCCCCTTCAGGCAGAACTTGGTCCACGGCGAGTAAATCAGTTGCGGGGCTTCCGGATTGCCGTTCTGCTGCTGCTTCGGGTCCGCCTTCGGCGCCGGCTTGGGCGCATCCTTCTTCGCGGGCGTCTTCGGAGCGGCCTTCTTTTCCTCTGCGACCGATTTCGAGCCGGTCCCAGCAACGGCCAGTGCGCCAATCAATGCAAACGCAAATGCGTAGGCAGCCGGACGGGCCGGTGCAAACACGTTCCAATTGAACATGGTCGATCCTCTTCCTTACCGTTCCGGCAGCGCGCGCGGGCCGGATGAACGGTCGCCCCCGTGTTGGGGCTGTGTCGGCACCAAATACGGCAACAGCGTGACGCCAAGAAG
>Ga0075430_100000148_pt1 | contig 44982 bp, 60 predicted proteins | sample RhiMetdeltSRZDD4_FD_75294 | JGI IMG/M metagenome (GOLD analysis project Ga0075430, IMG submission 75294) | Populus rhizosphere microbial communities from Tennessee, USA - Rhizosphere MetaG P. deltoides SRZDD4 | ecosystem: Host-associated > Plants > Roots > Rhizosphere > Soil | place: USA... | reverse complement strand
CGGGTGGGGGTGGTCACTTTGGCGCCTCCACGCGCTTGTCAGCCATGTACTGCTTGAGGTCGCGCTGGTAGCCGGCGGCGTCCTGCTCGGCGTGCGTGTCCACCTCAAGGTGCCAGCCAGCCCCAACGCCGCCGCTTGTGCAGCTAATCAGGTTCGTGGATTCCTTGTGGTCAACGAGACGGTGCTGGATCGCTTCAAGCGCCCAGAGCAACTCCTTCCAGTTGTCCGCTCCGAGTTTGAGCGTGAGTTCGAGCCGCCGCTTCGGAATGTCAGCCAATCGCTTGCCTCCTGTCGTTCCGCCGGCAGCAGGTCGCCGCCGGTCGATTGTTCGATGATGACAATGCGGGCTCCTGGTCGCCCGCCCTTGCCGTGGTAGTTCTTGCTCACCGCGAGATACGCGATCTGCGCGTCGTCACCCCACCAGCCGAGTTGCGTCAGCGCATCGATCGCCGCCTTCGCGAGGTTGTCGCAGTCGGGCTTCGACGTGCATGGCATCGAGCCGTCGGGGTCCTTGCGCCGGCACTTCGATTTCGGTCGCGGCAGGTAGAAGTGCAGCTCGACGAGCACCGGTGACGTCATCGGCTGCGGCGGCAGATCCTTGCGGCACGCATCGGCGATCAGCGACTTCCAGTTCTCGGCGGTCCCGGCTTCATGCACGCGCACGATCGGGTCGCCGCTCGCCGTCAGGATGGGCTTGCCGCCCTTCCCGCGCACGACGAAGCTACGTGCGCGCGGCTGTCCCTTGGGCACGCCGTCGATGAGCCACTGCCACGACCTCACTTGCCGGACTCCCGCGCCTTGCGGCTGGACGCAGACTCGCAATCGTCGCACCGCACCGGCATGCCCAGCGTGTGGCTCTCGACGATGTGCCCGTTGCCGAAGTCGAGCGTCTTGTAGACGGACTCCCACAGCAGGCCACCGCGCTTGCCGCACTCGGCGCACGCCAGCGTGGCGTTCCGCGGCGCTGCAACGACGGCCCTCACGCGCCACCTGCCTGTCGGACCGCGGTCTCGGTCCAAGCGAACTCACCGACTGCACGGACGCCAGCCAGCACGTAGCCACACTTGGCGTCCTCGTCGATCCAGAAGTCGGGCGTGGACATCAGGTGCTTACGCACGGCTTTGGTCAAGGTCTTCCAGTTCACGCTGTTCATCTGGACCGAGAACGAGACGCGCTCGCGCCCCACGTCGCGGAACATGACGTCGAACTTGAACTCGCTCACTGCGCCCTCCGCTGCCAACTCATCGCCACCTCGCGCTGCACCGCGGCGCGCAGGTAGGCGTCAACCTCGCTGGCGGACATGCTGTACTCGGCCCGCAGCACGGCGCCGCAGGTCTGCTGCCGCACGCGCCGGCAGGCCTCGCAGAACTTCCGCTTGCTGCCCCGCACCGCGTCGTAGGGCACGGCGCAGAGCTGGCAGCGGCGGGTGGTGATGTTGCGGGGGTCCACCGTCACGCTTCCTGTTGCGGCTGCGCCTCGGGCTCCTTCTCCTCGGCCTGCTTGGGCGCGTCCTGGTCGATGCGCTTGGCACGGATGCGCACCGCGGGGCCCGTCGTTCCGTCCGGTCGCCGCACGTCCTGCTCGACGAACAGCGCGACGCGCTTGCCGAACCAGCCCTCCGTGTTGGTGCCGAACAGTGCGGCCAGCATCTTGCGGTTCGTGGCGTTCAGCGCCAACTCGCGGGTCTTGCCGACGAACTTCAGCGCGAGGCTCACGGCCTTGGTGCGCCCGCCCTGGAACTTGACGTTGCGCCGCAGGATCACGCTCTCGATGGTGACTGGCGTATCGTGCTCGTGCGGGATGTCCTCGTTGGTCAGCCAGTTGGAGTCGCGCGCAATGCCGCTGGGCCCTTTGTAGTCCTGGCCCTTCGGAACGTTGAAGTCAGACATCGGTGTAGTCCTCCGCTCCTTCGATTTCGTTGTCAGTGAATGCCGCCGTGACCGGCAGCTCGACCTCGGTCCACACTTCCGGCGTGCCCGGCCACTCGCCGCGCCGCCAGCACTTCGCCATTTCGCGTCGCGTGTTCTCGTTGCTCAACTCGAGGAAGTCCATGTCGTTCTCCTTGACCTCCAGGAGCCACACGCGGAACTGCACGGGCGGTTTCGGCGCGATGACGACGAGCCGCCCCTTCTTCACCTTGAAGTATCCGGCCTTGTTCAGCCCGGCGCGGTTGTGCGCGACTTGGTGGAACCAACCGTCGCGCACCGCCCCGTAGCGGATCGCTTCGAGCCCGCGCGTCGCCGCCACGCTGATCTTCAGGTCGTAGACACACTCGCTGTCGAACCAGTCGGGGCGCCCCTTGCTCGGCAGCCCCGATTCGCGGTCGGTCCACAGCACGGACGCCTCGCTGTGCAGTGCGCCGACGAGCGAGTCGCGCGCCGCCGCCTTGCAGTCGAAGGCGCGAACGACGGCCGCGACGGTCTGCGCCTCGTCGTGCGTCAGGATGGTCAGGCTGCGCTGCATCCACTCGTTGCGCGCAGCCTTGCCTTCCTTCGACGCGAACGTCATGCCGTCCGGCTTGGCCACGTAGCGCTTGCCGTAGAGGTCCGGCGTCAGGATCGCGCAGTGCGCCGCGGTGCCGACGATCGTCGCCGAGGTCCCGTCGTCGCGGTTCTGGCGGCGCCACGGGACCATCGCCGGCGGGCCGGCGCGGAACGTGTGCAGGTCCGACGAGCCATAGCCTTCGTGGGCCAGGTACTCGTCGAACGCCATGTCGGGCACGAGCCGCGGTTCGATCATGGTCTGTCCCCGGCCAGGAAGTCGGCAACCCTTCTCGCCGTAGCCCAAGTGGGCACGGCTCTCGGGTGCTCCTGCCACACGGCAGCGATGCGTTGGCGGCAGTCGTAGACCACGCCCCACTGCCCAGCCCGCCACGCCATCCGCGCGCGGGTCAGGAGGAACCCGACGGCGCACTGCGCCGCGGCACCTTCTTGGGTGGCTGTGCTCATCGGTCCCTGTCCTCGCGCCAATGCCGCTCCGCCTGCTCCAGGGCCGACGGCGCTCCGTAGTCCGGCTCGCGCGGCCCGTCGTAGTCCGGGTCCACGACGTTGCGGTTGTCCATGGCACTGATGGCGTCGAGCAGCTTGGCGATCGTGCCGAAGATGCGCGCGGCGGCTCGCTTGCCCGTGGCGTCGAGCGATTCGGCGGCCTCCTGGCCCATGCGGCGGATGTCCGCGGCGTAACTGTCGTCGGCGCCGCCGAGCATCCAGTCCTGGGACATGAAGCGCAGCACCTGGATGCAGCGCGCGACCTTGGCGTCGTTGGTCATTGGAGCCCCGAGAAGAGTTCGGCTTCGGTCAGCGGCAGCCTGCAAGCCGTCTCGACGAACCCTTGGCCCGCGACCAGCTTGGCGATGCGCTTGCTCGCGTCCGCCGTCGAGTCGTTGGGCTTGCACGCCTCCCAGAGCTTGCGGATGTCGTTGGCCACGTCGATTCGGTTGCCGATGGCTCGCGCCTTCGCGGCGCCCGTGCGCTTCGACGGGTCGTTCACGAAGTAGGCGAGCGCGGCGCAGGCGACTTGGCCGACGAAGTCGAAGTCGACGAAGATCGTGGGGACGCCGGTCACGACTGCACCGCCTTCTCGCCCTTGCGACGGTCCAGTTCGGCGTCAGCGGCGGCGACTTCGGGGCCGTCCTGGATCGGCCGGCTCTGTCGGATCTTCAGCACGGCCTCCGCTGCGTAGGTCTCCGCCCAGTTCGTCGCGCCGCTCAGGACCTTCACGCTCGCGTCGAGGAGCCCGGCGAGCATGCGCGTGCGGCGCTCGTCGCAGTCCGTCAGGCGGCAGTAGTAGGCGGTGCTCGACAGCACGCTCAGCCTCGCCAGCATTGCCGACAACTCGGCCACGACGCTGGCGATCGGGATTTCCTTCGGGGGGAACTCAGCGACAACTGGGACGACGGCGCTCACCACGACTTTCGATCCGCCGAGCGCTCGGCCTTGTCCTGCTCGTCGGCGATGTCCTGGATGAGCGCGAACCGCTCCTTGCCCAACGACTCGCGCAACTCGTCCGTTGCGCGCGTGAGGTAGCAGTCGCAGAACCGAGTGTGCCCCTCCTCGTGGCCGAGAGCGACTTCGGCGTCGGCTTCCTGGGCGGCGCGGTATGCGGCGAGGTCTTCGACTTCCGATTCTGACAGCGTGCGGGTAGCGTGCGTCATGGCGGGCTCCTCAGGGGGTTCGTCTGGCCTCGGTCGCGCGTCTCCTGCCAAGAAGTGCGCGCGGCCGGGGTCGTTCTCTACGCGGGGAAGGCTAGCGTATTCGTCATCTTTCGTCAAGCCCACTCTTTCGGAAGTTGACGATGCCGGCCTGTAGCCGGTAGGCTTCAGCCCGTGAAGCGCCGCCCTGAAACGCTCGACGACCTGCTCCTGCGGACCGGCAAGGGGCCGACCGCCATCGCCGAGGCCGCCGGCATCAGCCCGGTGACCCTCTACAACTGGCGCCACGGGCGCACCAAGCCCCGGAACGAGGACTTGGCCCGGCTGGCCAAGGTTCTCGGCCACCCCATCGAGAGGGTCGCGGCGGCCGTCCTGGCCAGCAAGGGGGCGCGGGGCGGGTAGGTCAGGCACTGGCCGCCTCCGCCTGCTTGGCCTTCCTTGCCGCCTCGTATGCTCCGCGGTAGGGCGCCTGGGTCCTGTACACGGTGCCGAGCGCGCTGAACGCCTCGGCGAACCGCTCGACGTGGTCGCCGTAGTACATCACGAAGTGCCCGTCCATCGGGGTGCTCGTGCAGAGATCACCCCAGAACGGGATTCGTCCGTAGAAGATCACGATGGCTTGGCAGTTCGCGAGCAGCGGGTGGAGGTACTTCGTGCTGATCGATGCCTGCGGCGCGAGCACGCACATCTGCGGCACGGTCCTCGGCCTCTTCCGCATCTCGGCAATGACGCGCTCACCCCAAAGGCCCCACTCACCGAAGGGCGGGTTCAGCCAGACATTGCCAGCCCACGGCATGCACTCGCCGCGATCGCTGGCCGTGTAGATTCTGGTTGCGCGCACCACGCTGTTCGCCTCCGCGCATGAGGCCGGGTCCAGGTCAATGCTGCCCATGGCGCTGCGCGCGCGCTCGACAATCAACTCGCTCGTGTAGTAGTCGCCGAGCGTCATCTCTCTCGGCCCAAGCTCCAACGGGTCAACTTCAAACGGAAGCATTCCTCCGGCCGCTGGTGGGATCACCTTCTCGCGCCCAGGTCCTGGCAACCACGCCTCCGCACTTACCCTTGGCATGGCTTCTCGCTTCTCGTTGCTGGTTGACTCGTCTGCCACCCAATGCTGATCGCGAAGCCACCTGATCCAGGCCATGAGCCGCAGCGACGGCTGGAACAACTCTCGCCCTTCCAGTCGCTCCTCGGCGAAGTAGTTGTGGATCGTTGTTTCATCGACGGGACTTCCACGCATCTCGGCAATGGTGGTCAGCGTCGTTTCCGCTGCTGCATCGGCCGCCTCGTGCTGCTTGCGCCGCTGGTCTCGCGGCTGCGTCGACTTGCCGATCTTGATCATCTTCCGATCGCATCGCTCCCACCTCATCACGTAGATCCATGTTCCTCCGCTGCTAGCTGGCGCCACCGGTCCCGCTCTCCTGGGCATTGCCACCAAGTCGGAAACACCGCCCCCTGTCCGTCTCGCCGTCGACCACGACGAGCCCGACGCGCAGAAGTTCAGCGAGGCGGCGACAGACTTGCACCTGCGTCAGCTGGACGCGCACGAGCCCCATGGTCAACGTGTGCTCGGACACGCTGGTCACGCGCTCCGTGACCACCGTGCGCTCGGCGATCTGGTAGGCGTTGAGCGGCTGCGGCGCGTCACGCAGGACCGCGAGGATCGCCGCGTGGTGCGCGTGCTGGCAGAGCTTGGCGCGCGTCGCAGCCGCGCGGCTCGTCTCGGGGTCGGTGCGGCGGGAGCGCGGCAGCGGCGCCGTGGTGAGCGCGTCGAACAGGAGGCGTTGGGCGGCGGTCACCTGGTCACCTCGAGGCGGTCCATCAGGAGCCTCCATGCCGTTGCCGCCACGATTGGACTGGGGCGCTCCGCGTCACGAACTGACAGTTCATGCAGAGCGTCCGGTAGAGGTCGGGGCGAAATGCGCTCAACGCCTTTCGATAAACGCCTCGCTCGCCATGCTCGGCGCGCTCCCGGTTACCGTCTCGGAGAACATGGTCTAGCGTGAGGGCGCGGCGATCCGCGAAGCCGCACAGAACACATTTGTCACCGTAGGGGGCCAGCAATCTATCTCTCTGCACTTCACGGGCCCGCCGAGCCATGGCGCGGTGCTTCTCGGGATTCTTCTCCCTGTGAACGCGCATCCTGTTGCGCTTGAGATGCTTCGCATGCTCATGGTTTTTCCAGTACCAGCGCCGCGTGTCGCAAGCGCTCCGATTCTGGCTCAGTTTGGATTGGTCGAGTTGTCTCGCAGCCATCTAATGAATCTCCGCAAACCGCTGCATGAGTGTGGTGAAGGCTGTTGCCGCGACAATTGGCACCTGCGTATTGCCGAGCGCGTGGATGCGTTGTCTGCGCGACTCCATCCCACGGGCAGCCCTTGATACCAGTCGCAGAAGTCGGGGTGCAGCAGCCCGCCAAGTTGCTCCGACAAGGGGCGCGAGTTGCGCGCATGCGTCGCCGCGCTCGCCTTGCCGCTGCGATGGTCGCGAGCCGTCAGCGTGGCCAGCAGCGCCGGCCGTTCCTTGCCCTTCTGCCCGCGGTCCCGGCGGTAGCGCACATCCTTGGAGTCGCTGGAGATCAGCGTCGGCAGCAACTTCTCCAGCCCGGGGCGCACCGCCGCGCCAGGACTCGGGCTGCGGTTGTCCCGATTGTTGTAGGTCGACGTCAGCGTCGGCAGCGAGAAGCCACCACCGCTTGCGCAGGTACGGCGCGCCCAACTCGCGCGCTCCAAGGCAGAGAGCTGGCGGGACTCGGTAGCCCAACCCTCGAAGGTCTCGCCAGGGTTCGCGGAATGCGGCCAGAGAAACGTTCTCTGCGAACACAAAGGCCGGGCGGCACTCGCCGATGATCCGCGCCATCTCGGGCCACAGATGCCGTTCGTCGGCGGCGCCGAGTCGCTTGCCCGCGGTGCTCCACGGCTGGCATGGGAACCCGCCACACACGACGTCGACTCGGCCGCGCCACTCGCATCCGTCGAACTCGCGCACGTCCTCGAGGATGGGGAAGTCCGGGATGATGCCGTCGGCCTGCCTGGCTCGCAGCACGCGGCGGCAGTAGGCGTCGAGCTCGACGGCGCCGACGCAGCGGTGGCCGAGGAGCATGCCGGCGAGGATTCCGCCGCCGCAACCCGCGAAGAGGTGGAGTTCACGCACCGGCCTCCTCCGCCTTGCGCTTGCGCCGCGTCGCCTTGTCCCAGCGGCGCGCATACGCCCGGCGGCACTCTCGGCACCACACGTCGCAGCCGCGCCGGTCCGGGTAGACGTAGAGCTTGATCTCGCCGGACGCGCGGCGCTCCTTGCAGCTGCGTTCCTTGATCGTGCGGAACTCGCTGCGGGGCAGGACGCGCAGGCAGGCGCGGCAGTCGATCGTGGCGGTGGTCACGATGTACCAGCCTTTCGCTCTCGGTAGCCGGCACAGTCCTCGCACTGGCACGACGGGGTGCCAATCGGCATGTTCTGGATGTGCGTCGCCTCGGGTCCCCTCCGGCGTCTGCCGCGCGCAGCGCCACGCCCCCCTTCCAAGGGGGGCTTAGGGGGTTCTGAGCCTGAGCCTGAGCCTGAGCCTGAGCCTGAGCCTGAGCCTGAGCCTGAGGGGGTGACGGAGCGTGACGAGCGTGACAAAGCGTTACGGTCTCGGTCCCGCTTGCGCTCCTGCCGCAGCCGGTTCCGCTCGCGAACCTCCTCGGCGGTCTGCCGGTCGCGGTAGGTCTCGTAGTTGAGGATCAGCCAGCCGCCCGGCGTCTCCTGGACGCGGCGGCCCTCGTGTTCCTTGGTCCTGCTGTCTGGATCGGGCGACGACAGCACGGCGAGCGATCTGCGGCACTCGTCGTCGCTTAGGCGCGCCATGTCGGCGAGGCCTGGCACCGAGGCCTCGACGAAGCCGTCGCGGTCGGCCATGGCCAGCATGGTGATCCACAACACGCGGGTCGTCGGCGGTTCGCGCCAGATGGTCGACGCGAGGATCGACCCGAAGAGCTTCACGTAGGCCATTCCTAGGCCCCTCCGACTCGCTGCAGGATTCTCGATGCCTTCCCGCGGTTGCAGTCGGCACAAGACGCGACCATGTTCTCGCGCTCGTCCAGGCCGCCGCGTGAGATTGGCTCGATGTGGTCGACCTGAAGTTCCACCTCGGGCGGCCGACGACCGCAGTAGTGACACGCGAAGCCGCCGGCCTCGAGCACGTCGAATCGCAACCGCTTGCTCTCTTTCCTCGGGTCCTTCCGGTCGATTCGATCACGGATGAATGCGTTGCGTCGCGCCTCCGTCTCCGCATGAATCAGGCGATCGCCGTCTCGTCGCCAACCGTGCTCAAGCAGCTCGGCAATGAATCTCTCGGGTCTGCCGATCCGGATGCCGTGCAGGAACACGCGCAGACGTCTCCACTCCGCCGGTAGGGAACCTGTCGACCAGAAGAGTGCGCGCAGAATGAGGTCGGCGTGGTGCATGGCCGGCCGCGAGAATTGCGATAGGCCAGTCGACAGATCGGACACGTCGAACCAGATCGGCGCCGACAAGAAGGCTGGCTCGCCGCCGTATCCGGGTCCGCACCGAGCCTTGTTCGCCCACGCCGGTAGCTTTGGAGCCTTCTTCGTCATGGTTCCTTCCCTCCCAACTCGTCGACAATCCGCTGCAGCTCCGCGTCGGTCCACGCGGCCTTGCGCTCGCCGTGGTACTCCTTCACGCAGCCGAGCTTGAGCAACGCGTATGACAGCGTGTCGCAGGTGTCCATGTAGACCTCCTCCGCCCTGCCCTCGATGACGTCGCCAAGCAGCCTTCCGAACTTCTCTGGCCTCTCGTCGCTGCGCACCCACAGGCACCCGTCAATCGTTCGACTACCGGTGTCGATCCATACCTGCGCAGCGGTGCGCACCAGCAGCCCCGCCTGCTTCTCCAGCGCGCGCCGGCTGTGCACCTCGGGCGCGTTGATGCCCGACAACCGCAGGTCGCCTTGCCAGCGGATCCGCATGCCGAGGTCCAGCTCGACGCGGATCGTGTCACCATCGATGGCGGCGGCGTGCAGGAGGCGGAACAGGTAGACGCTCATGCCACGCTCCAATGCTTGTGGTCCTGGCGTGACAGCGCCCAGTTGGGCTCACCAGCGAGGAACGCCTTGCAGGCGGCCAGCGATTGCGGCGACTCTGCGCCGTCGAGCCACAGCGGCTGCACGTAGCGGTAGAGGAAGTCGGTCTCGGAATCAGGGTGCGCGCGCAGGAAGTCGCCAATCGAGAAGCCGTGCAGACCCGGGACCAACTTGATTTCGTTGCCGTAGAGCTGGGCCCACTTGCCAGGGTCATGCGGAGACACGGACAACCAGTCGACCGGCGGGATGAATCGCCGGTGTCCGGATGTGGCCAGTGCGATAGAGAACCGGCGCTTGCGCAGCGCACCGAGCAGCGGCCGCAAGTCCTGGTCGGTTGGCTCTCCTCCGGTGATCCACACCCAGCGGTCGCGGCTCGTCGGCGGGGTCACGGCGTCGCACTCGGACGCGATTTCGTCAGCGGAGAGCGTGCGGTCGCGGCTGTAGTCGGTGTCGCAGTGTTCGCAGCCAACCGAGCAGCCGGCAAGCCGAACGAAAGCCATCTGGAAGCCGCGAAGGTGGCCCTCGCCTTGGATGGTCCAGAAGACGCCGTTCGGGGCGAGCGCGTACATCAGCGCCCCCTAAACAGCAGTGGCCCACGGTGGTCCTGGCGTCCGGCAGCAGAGCGTTCCAGGTAGTTGACGAGCCCGGCGAGTTGGTCCTGGTCTCCGCGGATCCATCCGGTTCCGTCGCACGACTCGGCGCCGGCGCGGTCGCACTCCCAGAGCCAGCGGTTCGTGTTGATGCGGCCGATGTGGACGCGGTCGAACCCATCGCACCAGTCCTGCATGGTGCGCCGCTTCCACTCGGTCGAGCCGCCGACGAACACTACGGCCGCCTCGGCGGGCACGTCGCTCGACGTCATGCCATCCTGAGCTGCAAAGGCGAGCGGCCACCCGAACTGAGTGAGACGCGGCGCCCATGCGTCCCACTGGCGCAGCGTGGCGTCACGGTCGGCGACGACATCCGGCACCAGCAGCCAGCGCGGTTGCGTGGCCGCAGCCTTGGCGCGCTCCAGCAGGCACAGGAACTCGGCCTCCGACCACTCGGCGCCGCTTGACCACGCCGGGAACCGGCCGTTGTCGAGCGCGAAGGGCAGCCACGGGTACGTGGCCGCCATGCCGCCCGGCGAGTACAGGTGCCCGATGCGACCCGGGAACCTGCCGGCGAGCCAGCCAACGACGAGCCCGCGGTTGTTCGCCGGCATGACGATCACGCCCGCCCCCACAGCGACGCCACGAACGCCGCGAGCGCGAGGGCCAGGATGGCGGCGCCGAGGGCGAGGTCGAGGCGGGCGGGCCACATCGGGGCCGCAAGGGACTTGCCGGAGCGCTGCGCGCCGCCAACGCCAACCCTGTGCCCGCCTACGTCATCGGGCCACACTGGGCCACACGCACGAGGTTTTGAAACCTGTGCGTCTGCCGATTCCGCCACTCCGGCGTGCTTGGCACAGCCTAGGGTTGCGTCTGTCATCTTGCACTTCCTCTTTTTTGGGCCGCAGCGCGGGGCCACAATCCGCCGCCCCGATGCGCCGCCTTCCGATGTTCGTGCAGCGTCACCGCGACAAGTTCCGCGGCTGGGCCATGCTCGACGGGCGCCGCGTCTACGGGCCGTCGCGCAGTGATGCGACCGAGGCCCACGACGACGCCATGGCCATGCGCAAGAAGGCCACGCGTGTCCCCGCGGACTCGCGGACCATCGGCGAGTTGTTCGACGAGATGCTGGCGGACCTCGCGGAGCTGCGCAGCGCCGGCACCGTCGAGTTCTACCGGCAGCAGGGCCGCGCCATCTTCCGCTTCCTCGCTCGAGACCTGGCACTCGCCGAGGTCACGCCCATCGTGCTGCGCGAACTGATCCGCAGGAAGCTCGCGGGCCACTACAGCGCGCAGACCGTGCAGCACCACCGCCGCACGCTCAGCCGGTTCTTCGGCTGGGCCAAGCGCCGCGGCCTCCTGCAGGACAGCCCCGTCGAACTGGTGGACTGGCCGCAGCCGCAGCCAGCGCCCATCCACGTGCTCAGCGAGGCTGAGTTGCGCGACGTCCTGTCCATGGTCTCCGAGGTTCCCGAGGACTTCGACCTGATGCTCGTCGTGCTGTTTACCGGGCTGCGCCGCGCTGAACTCGCGAAGCTCCGCGTCGCCGACGTCGATGTCGCGAATGGCCTCTACTGGGTCGATGGCAAGCGAAGGCGCGAAGCCTGTCCGATCACCAACGAGGTCCGCGCCGCGCTGCTCGGCATGGTCGAGCGCGCACGGCAGCGCGCCGACGACTTCGTAGTGCCGCGCACCGCGCAGCGAACCCTGCGGGAGCCCGCGGCACAGCAGCACGAACGTGAACGCGCCTACACGATCGCCAACCTGTTCCGCCGCTGGTCGAAGCGTGCGGCCGACAAGCGGCTGCACCCGCACGCCATGCGGCACTCGTTGGCCACGGCGATGATTCGCGCCGGCGTCGATCCGGTGGTCGTGCAGAGGACGCTGCGGCATCGCAGCTACGCGACGACGGCCCGCTACGTGCACCTCGTCGCCGAGGACGTTCGCGGCGCCACGGCGCGCCTGCGCTTCCTGCCGGGCGGCGACGAGGCTACGCACGGCAGCGTGCCCTCCGGTTGACCGGCAGGTCGCCCTTGACGAAGGCGCGGTCGATCTGGTGCTTGCGCAGCACGGCGCCGGTCCAGCGCTTCGCCTTCCAGGCTTCGTGGTCCTCGCGCCGCACGCGGTACTCGCGGCTGCTGATCTTGAGCAGTTCCGGGTAATTGCCTGCCTCGGCCATGCTGCGGAGCTTCCGCAGGCTGACCAGAATGTCGGCGGCGGCTTCGCAGGCATCCATCAGATCCGTCATTGCTCGACCTCGCGCGTCGTGCGCCACTGCGAGCAGGCCCGCGACTCGACGCGCGCCCACAGCAGCTTGGGCATCTGCGCGCGGCGAAGATCGCTGGCCCTCCGCACTGACACGCCACCACATCCGCATCCGTCGGAGCCGAAGCAGCAATCACGCTCTTCTGGATTGCGCCCGTAGGCCTCCCATGGGCGAGGGCCGAGCAGTTGAAGCCGACGCATCGCTGCACGAAACGTCTGGAACAGCTTCGACTGAGGCCGAACGCCCTCGCGCTGCCACCGCAATCGATACTCGAAGGCGTGGGGTGCGGCGACTTCGCGGGCGTCGAGGAGGTCGGAGGTCACGTCTTCGCCGGCTCCTTCTCGGTGATCGCGACGGTGAAGCAGTCCTGCCTGCTGTAGCCGCCGGACTTGTCCTGCTTCACCGACTGCACCTTCGGCGACTTGCCAGTGGCGAACGTCACGGTGTCGAACCAGTGCTGCAGTGCGACGATCATCGTCGCCTCGTTGAGCACGATCTCGTTGTTGCCGATCATCGCGGGCTCCATCGGAAAACGGCAGGACGCCGCGACGCGCTCGCGGCAGTCAGGCTCGGGAAGAAGGAGATGCTTGCGCGTCGCCTCGCGCCCGAAGGCACGGCTGCCGCGGTGTGAGGAACTGCTTGCTCCCGGTGTTTCATGCGCCGACAACGTGCTACCAGGGGCGGTCGCGTGATCTCCACGCGCACCATGCCGAGAGCGAGCAGAAGGAAAGTCCCGCGCCCCAGGAAGGCGGAGGCGCGGGCAGAGCGAGCCAATTGGTCACGTCGGACTCGCCCGAGAATGTTGTTGGTGGTCACTTGCGCCTCGCTTTCGCGTTCACCACCTTGGCGAACTCGGACCACTGTTCGCGTGTTCCGGCGAACATCTGCATGGCCGGCGTTGGTGCCACTAGCCATGTACCGGGGTCGAACATGGACACGGCGCCCGCGTCTCCGCCGTAGGCTGCTTGCAGCAGTACGCAAGCTGGGCGGCGCTGCTCGGTGTCGACCACTAGGCGGATGCGCACCTTGGCGATCGCGAGGCTCAAGGCACCACCGCCATGACGACGACCAGGATGGCGGCAACGCCGAGGACGAACGACGCGCAGTCGAAGCGCCACGGGGTGTTCAGCGCGTCGTGGCGGCGGCGCTGCCAATCGCTCTGCCAGAAGCGGAACCAGCGGACGTCGCGGTTGTCGACGATGTAGCGGCCCGTGGTCTTCACGACGCACCGCCTTCCATCCCGTTGCGCTTCAAGGCGTCGCTGAGCGCCTGCTCGATGGTCGGCGGCGGGCCCCAGCAGGTTGCAACCTGGCCGACCTCGCCGCCCTTGCTCAGCACCTGCTGTCGGTAGAAGTCGATCTGTTGCTCGGTGCGGGGACCGTAGAGCCGCATGCATCGCCACTCGCCGTTGCGCCACCGCCACGGCATGAGGTAGCAGACATCGTCGAGGACGCTCACGACGCACCGCCGAGAGTTGGCGCGCCGACCGCCCTCGTGACCGCCCTGCCCGGTCGGCGCGCCGAATGCGGGTTGCGGCTCATCGCAGAGCCTCGACGAGTTGGGCGATCCAGAGGAGCGGCCAGCCGGTGGGCAGCAGGAGGCAGAACACGATGGCCAGCCTCGGCGCGAGAAGTTGACCCGCCGCGGCGCGCGACGGGTCGGTGCGATCGGCCGATGAGCCAAGCCCAGTGACCGCGACGCTGCAACACGCGCCGGCAGCGTCGAAAGACTCTTTTCGGTCAGGTTTCATTCGCTTGGTCCATCAACTGCCTCGATCGCACACCGGGGGGTTTACACGCCAACTTTGTCAGGTTCCAACTGTTCCTGTCGGTTTTTTGGTGCCGATCGGGCCGTCGCTACAAGAAGCGGCGCGATCGGCCTCTATGGCTTCCTCCCATCCCTCGCCCGAGCCAGAAATCCGCACGGAACTCTCGGATCGGCTTGTGCGGCTGCTCGCCAGCTACAACCGAAAGAACAGGGGTCAGCGGAAGCACACGCGCAAATCGATCGCCAAGGCGCTCGGCGTCAGTGAGCGCACTTCGCAGAGATGGTTCGATGGAAAGTCAGCGCCCGACTTCTACCAAGTCCGGGAGTTGGCTGAACTCTTGGATGTCGGTGTCGCCGTCATGTACGGGATCGGAGAATCCGACAAGCATGGTGCTCCGTCGCCGCCGCAGAACTTCATCAGCATCAAAGCACTGCCGGCGCTCCACTCTGCGGCCCGAAGGCTACTTGAGGAGATTGAGCACTCGCAGCCGAAGCGTTCTCGCTCTGTCACCAAGAGCGGGCGCGTTGCACCGCCCCAGCGTGGCGCCTGATGTGGCCCGACCCGCCGCAGCTGCCACGGCGCCCATCGGTTCCCGACAAGTGGCTCGACACATGGCAGTGGCGCCTGTCCTGCGTCGTGTGCCGAACCTTCTTTTGGATGTGTGCAGCGCTCGCTGTCGCAGCCATCGCCTTGGTTGCTTGGCGCGCAGCCGGCCGGCTCGGCATCTGGTAGGCTCCTGCCAATGCGCGCACACCTCGCCGTCGCGTCCCTCGTGCTGTTCCTCGCTGGCTGCACGCTGATCGCCGTGGTCCCCAGCGAGTTGCCGTGGATGGTGCCCATTCTCGGCGGACTCCTGCTGTCGTCGCTGCTGCTGGCGGTCTCTCAGCGCCCGACGACGAGCCCGCGCAGGTAGTCCGCGGTGCCGCTCGGCTCGGCCTTGCCAGCCTCGACGTCCAGGCGGTAGCCGGCGACGCGGCCCGCCGGCGCGAACGGCAAGCCCGACAGCAGCGTGAGCACGGTCGCGAGGTTCCGCGCGTCCGAGCCGCTGACCGGCTCGCCACTCGCCGCGTCGATGGCCGCGAACACGCCGCGCGCCGCCGCTTGCAGCATGGTGCCCGCGGGCGACGCCGCCATGCGGTTGCCGTCGCTCTCGGCCAGCGACAAGAGCATGGGGCCGAGCGCCGGCACGAGGCCCGTGGCGTTGCGCAGCGCGGCCTTGCCGAACACCGCGGCCCAGTCGTCAATGGTGCCGTCGTCGTCCTCGTCCTCGGGGCCGCCGAGCATCGCCTGCCGGATGGCCCCCTCGGCCAGCGCGGGCAGCAGGATGGCCCACAGGGCGGCCTGGGCGCGCTTGCCCTTGCCGGCGGCCAGCACCTGGTTGAGCACGACGTTCGAGTAGCTGCCGAACTGCACGAGCAGCTTGGCCAGCGGCGTGCCCGCCTCGTAGGCCGCGATGTCCTCGGGGTTCTGGCTGCCCTGGGCGCGCTTCACCGCGGCGTCCGCGGCCTCGACGGCATCGGCCTCGAACTGTTCCTTGGTGCGCTCCCCGATGTCCTGCTCGGCGTTGTACTGCGCGTAGGCGCCGTGCCATGTGACGACGTCCGCGATGCTCTGCACGAGGCGCTGCGGGAAGAAGGCGAGCCGCGACGCGGTCTGCTGCGTCATCTTGGGACCGCGGCCAAGCAGCCCGGGCTCGGCGAGCCGCTGCACGTCGTCCGACATCTTGCGCACCGACTGGTCCAGCCGGCGCTCCATGGCGCGCGACTTGTCGGTCGCGGCGCGGACTGCGGCGCGCGGGTTCTTGCGCCACTGGTTCAACGCCGACCGCATGTACTTGCCCTGGACCTCGGTCCTCGCGTTCGACAGGCCGGTGACCTGGATGAGCGCGTTGATCACGTTGAAGCCGAGTGCCGCCAAGCTGGCCGTCTGGCGGAACACCGTCGCGAGCCAGTCGATGAACTGGTTGGCGCCCGGCCGCGTCGTGGCTTGCTGCGCGGTGTTCTCCAGCCACGGCATGATGATGCCGTTGACGGCCTCGCGGTCGTAGGCGTTCAGCGCCTTGGCGAACTCGTGGTTGCGCACGATGCGCAGCGCGTCCTTGATGACGGGTTGCAGGTAGATGAACCGCAGTTCGGCGTCGATGTGCGACAACTGCCGCGCCACGTTGAGGTCGAGCGGCTGGTTGTAGTTCGGATTGCGCTCGATGGTGAAGCCCTTGCCCGTGCTCACCGAGTAGAGGAAGTCCTGCTCCAGGCCCTCGATGCTCTCAACTTCGCCGTGGCGCCGTGGCGCGTCCACGGCGTCTCGGTCCACACGCGCCGGCACGTAGCCGCCGTCCAGCGTGCCGAAGGGCGTGACCAGCGGGCGCTGCTCCAGGGTCTCGTACTCGTAGCCGTAGAGCGCCTTGTGTGTCGCCTGCGCCTGCGGCAGCAGTTCGCGGTAGGAGTCCCAGACGAAGCGCACGAAGTCGACGTCCTGCTTGGTCAGCTTGCCGTTCTTGAACATCCGGGCCAGGAAGCGGTCCCACGCCGCGGTGTCCAGCACCTGCTCGCCGGTCACCGGGTCCTTGACGAGCGCGCCCCACTGGCGCCCGACGAGCAACTTCTGCAAGTTGCTCTGCGTGCCGGCATGCAGCAGCGCGCCGACCAACTCCTTCTTGCCCTTGAACGTGTAGCCGAGTTCCGGCGCCTGGATCTTGGCGTCCCACTGGCTGCCCGCGGCCTCGGCGAGCGCCGTCAGACGCTCGTGGTACTTGCCCACGAACTTCGCCTTGCGCTCGTTGTAGTCGTCGAGCCGCCGCATGATCGGGGCGACGATGAAGCGCTGGAACGGCCCGTCCTTGCCGCCGTCCATGAAGCGCGCCCAGTGCTGCATGCGCTTCAAGCTGGCGAGCGCATGCCACAGGCTCAGGATGCGGCGACGCAGTGGCCCGGGCGTCTCGCCGGTCGGCGCGCTGGCCGTTGGGCTGCGCGGCGGCAGCTTGCCGATGGCCACGCCGAGTTCGCCGACGGCCTCAGCGAGTTCGCCCTTGCGGCCCTCGGCGTCCAACAGACGGCTGCGGCGGCTCTGGTCCCACAGCGTCTCGGCGACGTCGGCGAGGTCGCGGAACTGGTCGAGCGTCAGGTTGCGGAAGTCGCGGCCGTGCACCACGGCCTCGGTGAGCAGTGGCGCGAGCCTGGCGTGGACAGTGCCCGCGGTCTCCAGCAGCGACTGGATGGCCCGCTGCCGGATGTCGGCCTCCTGGGCGTTGGGCGCCGAGTCGCCGAGCCCGTAGGCCGCGGCGAGCACGCGTCCGGCGTTCACGTAGTCGAGGTCCAGCGTCTTGGCCAACTTCTCGTCGGGCTTGGCGAACCGCGCGAAGGCGGCGCGCGCCTTCTCGACCTCGGCCTCGACGGCCTCGGCCTGCTTGGCGAGTTCGCCCTGGATCATGCGGCGCCGCTCGGCGGCCAACATGTCGTCGACCTTGCCCTTCTTGCTCGCCGCCGTGACCTCGCGCGCGGCCCGGGCCTCGGCGGCCGAGAACTGCCGCACGCCGATGTCGCGGATCCGCTTGCCGCCCAGGATCTGGCGCGCGGCCTCGCGCACCGCGGCGCGCACCAGCCGCACGGGCTGCTTGAGCTTGGCAAGGTGCTGGTACTCGATGGCGACGAACCGCGCGCGCGCCTCGTTGTGCAGCGCGGCCTCGACGGCGCGATCGATCTCCTTGGGGTCCACGAGTTCGGCGTGCTCGGCGAGCATGCGCTCGTCGGTCCGCTGGTCGATGGCGTCGCCGAACGCCGGCTCACTGAGCAGCGCGCGTACCAGGGCCTCGCCGGAGTCAAAGCCGAACATGCCCGCGACGGTGTCGGCGGACAGCCCGCGCTCCGACATGAAGCCGCGCAACTGCTCGGTGTCGACGCCGCCGAGCGCCATGGACTGCACGTCCTGCGTGCGCAGCTTGTGGTTCTGGTCGGCGTCGCCCTGCACCATGGTGCCGTCGGCCGCGACCATCCGGCCCTGCTTGAGCCACACGCGGGCACGGTGGACTGGCTGCGCCTGGACTTCGGCGACGACCTCGGCGCGCATGGCGTCGCGCGTCTCCTCGGTGTCCTTCTGCATGGCCTTGAGCACGCGGCTGCGTGCGCCGCTCAGCCACTTCATCTGCCGCAGGCTGGCGCGCGTCAGGTCCAGGACCGCGGACTCGCGCGCGTCCTCCAGGGCCATCTGGTAGGTGGCCCACTCGACGTCGCCCATCTTCGACTCGGCCTGCGTCTGGAACACCGGCGCCATGCCGCGCACCGCTTCGGCGTGCGCGATCTGCTCCTCGCTGGCCAGCATGCGTTCCATGACGCCGCGGACTTCGCCGGTGAGCAGCGGCAACTCGGTGCCGAACTCCTTGCGGTAGAGGGCGCCGAGTTCGTCGCGGATGCTGCGGTAGACGCGGCGCAGCCACTGCGCGAAGCGGCGGAACAGCCACTCCATTTCCACGGACGGCGCCTTGCCGTCGTGCAGCCACGTCTCGAAGTTGTAGGCGAAAGCCTCGTGGTGCTTGCGCTGCTGCTCCAGCGACATGGCGTTCCAGGTCGCCAAGTCCTTGACGCCGAACCAGTCGAGCAACGTCTGCATGTCCTGCTGGATGCGCGGCGAAGCGTCGGGCAGCGCGGCGCGCTCGCCGTAGAGCGTCAGGAAGTAGTGGCTGGCTTCGTGCAGGAACGACGACGCATCGGCCTTCTCGTGCAAGATGGCGGTCAGCGCCGCGGGGTCGAAGCTGGCGCGCGCGGTGCCGGCGGCGTCCTTCTTGTGCAGCCCCCCGCCCATCTCCGCGCGCATCTTCTCGGCGCGGCGCTCGACAGCCTGCGCGAAGTCCGTTGCGGCCGCCGGCCCGTCGCCCTCAAGGACCGGGAATGAGTCGCCGCCCTCTGCCATCTCCTGCGCCACGTCCTCGCCGAACATCTCGGTAGCCAGAGCGTGCGCGGCATCCATCGCCTCATCGTCGCCGTGGCTGCGCGCGTCCTGGTAGAACTCGTAGGCGTCGCGGATCGTGTCGAACTGCTTGCCGAATCCGGTCGGGATGCCGGCCTGCTGCAACGCCCCCTGCGGCGCCTCGCCCGCCGCCACCTTGAGCCCACGCTGCGCGTGGAACTCCCCTGGCAACACCTTGGCCTCGCGCGCCATGACCACGGTGAAGTCGCGGTAGAACTTGGCGGCGCTACGGGCGTCCGCGTCGCTCATCTTGCCCGTCGCCACCAACTGGGCGCGCATCTGGTCCTCGACGGCGCGCGCCGACTCGATGAACTCGGCCTCGGTGTCCGCGATCTCCTCGATGGCCTTGGCGGCTTCGGCGACGTGTTGCTTCTCGTTGGCGCGCCATTCCTCGGCCTCCTGCGCACTCCAGCCGTCGGGGTCCAGGCGCATGTGCGGCAGCAACGCCTTGTCCAGGTCGGTGCCCGCGATACGCGCCGCGTACTGCGACGTGGGAATCACGACGTCGCTGCCCGTCGCCACGGCCTCGTCGATCTGCTGCGTGATGTTCGCGACCGTCTGGTTCAACTGCTCGCGCGTCAGCCCGAGTTGCTGCAGGGTCTCGGCGAACTTGGCGCCGTCGACATAGACGTTTTCGGCCGCGGTGCCCCGCGCCATCTGGCCGACGACCCCCTGGTACGCCTCGGGGTTGCGCTTCCTAACCTCGGACTCCGTGGCGTTGGCCGACAGGTCCTCGAAGAACTTGGTCTGCCGCTCGGCGGCCGCAACGCGCTGGGCGTCGCGGTGCAACTGCATGCCAGGTCCTGGCAGGCCCAGCAGCGCCATGCCCTTGGCGGTCTCGGCGGCGATCGTTGCCAACCGCTGGCTGATCGTCTCGTCGCCCTCCTTCGGCGTGGCACCCGCGGCGCGCTCGCCCACGATGTTCGCGACCTCCTGCATGACCTCGGTCAGCACCTCGCCGCCGACGCCCGTCGCGTAGCCCGTCACGAAGCGCCCCAGCGCCTTGCCGGCCGTCGGCTTGGCCAGGGCCTCGACGACATCCTTGGCCAGCGTCTCGCGCAGCGCGCGCCGCATCGGGGCCGTCACGAAGCCGACGCCCGTCAGTTCCAGGGCCGCGTTGACGATGCCGACGCCGAACGCCGCGTGGCCGGCGGACTGCTGGTCCAGCCCCATGTCGAGCATGTCCAGGTAGGCGTTGCCGGCCTCAATGGCGTAGCTCTGCGCGGCCAGCGACGTGGTCATGCCGACGGTGAAGCCAAGGCCAGCAGCCGCTGGAACCGTCAGGATCTCCTCGGGCAGCGCGATCTGCGGCCCGGTCTGCCCGGCGATCGCCGTGGCGCCGGCAGCGCCAAGGCCGTAGGCCAGCCCCGTGGTCACCGCCTTGGCGGTCGTCGGCACCATCTGGCCGAGCAGCTTGCTGGCCCCGGTGAGCAGGCCGGACGACGCGCTCGGCAGGTCCTGCAGGCGCTGGTTGACGAACGCGAGCCGGCGCAGCTCGTCCTGGGTCGCCGCGCCCGTGCGCACCTTCTCGCCAAGGAACCCGCGCTCGTTCGTCAGCTTGCCGGCCTCCCAGTTGGCCAACAGGTCCTCGGTGAACGACAGGTTGAGCGTCTGGTCGTGCGCGATGCGCGCGAACTGCGGGTCACGCAGCTGCCGCGCGAGCACCGGACTGAGGCGCGCAAGGTCGTGCAGCCGCGCCTGCTTGGCGCTCGCCAGCTGCCGCACGCGCTCGATGTTGCGCTCGGCCGCCTGCGGCTCCATGCCGACCTCGATGCCAAGGCGCTGCGCCTCGCCGGCGAGGTCCGGGTTGGCCTTCACGGCTTCGCTGAACGACTGCATGAGCAGCTGGTCCTCGGCCTGCCGACGACGGTCCAGGATCTGGTCGTAGACGTCGGGCTGCGGCGCCGGCGGCTTCGGGTCCTGCGGCTGCCGTTGGTCCAGCAGGCGGTCGTAGACGCCGCCGATGTCCGTGCTCGTCATGTCACTTCGGCTTCCCGGCGGCCACCCACAACTCGGCGATGGTCTGCTCGCTAGCCGGCAGCCCCCGCCTCTGCAGGCGCTCGACGATGGCCGCACGCTGGGCCGTCGGGATGGCTCCGAGCAGCACCTGCTCGGCACCGACCATCACGTAGGCCGTGGTCAACTGTGCCGGCGACATGACGCCGACGGGCATCCGCGGGTCGCCGCCGAACACCTCGACGGCCGCGATGTCCAGGTCGACTTGGTCAATGACCTTGTCGACCTCCTCGGGGCTCGCCTTGCGCTTGCCGCCGAGCGTCGTCAGCTCGAAGGCCCGGAGCCGCGTCTGGATGTCCTGGCGGTAGCGGTAAAAGGCTTCGGCCTGCCCCTCGGACTTGCCGCCCGTGCGCTTGATGATGCCGCGCTGCGCCGCACGCTCCGCGATGCGCTCCTCGGCGCTCAGGATCTCTGTATGCTGTGGCTTCTCTGCCTGGTTCGCCCGCGCGTGCATGGCCTGCAGGGTGCCGAGGTCCTGGTCGCTCAGCCGGCCGCGGTAGCGCACGTAGAGTTCGGCCGGCGGCATGCCGCGCAGCGTCTCGGCGGGCAGCGACAGGGCCTCGGCGACAGCCGCCGGCTCCGTCGTGTAGCGGTGATTGTCCGCAAACGTGTTGATCTGGCCGAGCAGGCCGCGCTTGCGCAGACCGTCGAGCGTGGCCGTCGGCAGCGACATGACGCCGCGGAATGGGTTGGCGGTCAGCCACGCCTCGGCGTCGGTCATCAACTGCTGGGACTCGCCGGCGATCGTGGTGCGGCGCAGGTTGTACTCGTCCTTGAGCCGGTCCATGGTCGCGTCGCGGACCTCGGTCGACAGGTTGCCCGCCTTGACGCGGACGTCGAGCAGGTTCTGCGCGTCGCGCAGCATGGTCTCGAGCCGCATCTCGCCGCTCGGCATCGGGCGGTTGGGGTCGCGGTTCTGCACCAGACGCTCCATCTCGACCTCGCCCTTGGCCGCGTCCTCCAGCTGCGCGGTGATCTCCATGGCGAGGCGCAGGGACTCGTCCTTGACGGTCGCGGTTTGGACATGCCCCTGCAGGTCGGTGAACTTCGCCGCGTCGATCTCGCCCTTGTTCTTCTCCAGGTAGTCCTTGGCGGCCTCGGCCGAGCCCTGCGCGAGCCGCTGCACCATCTCGCTGTGCAGCGCGGTCGTCGCCGCCTTTGCCATCTGCTCGCGCTCCGCCGGCGAGGCGCCGCGCGCGTCCGCTCCGACGCCGACCTCACGGAGCATCGCGCCCTTGTTGCGCGCGAACTCCTGCGGGTCCTGGCTGTTCACCGCGTCGCTCAGGAACGACTTGGCCAGCGCCTCGGACTGCGCGACCTTGTAGACCTCGGCCTGCTGGCTGGCATGGCCGTCGATCTTGGCCAGCGCGACCTCGAGGCGTCGCGCCGACAGCGCGCCGAACAGCCGCTTCTGCCGGTCGTTGGCCAGCGTGCTCTCCAGGCTCTTGCGCGACTGCTCCAGGGATTGGCGGGCCTGCTCGCGGCCGTCCACCGCGGCCTTGCCCAGCTTGTTGAGGTAGCCGACCTCCGGGTCGACCATCGTCCTGCGGTCCGCGTCGGACAGCAGCGCGTCGACCTCCTTGGCCGCGGCGTGGTCGGCGTCCAGCTGGAACTGGTTGGCGACGTCGATGCCCCTGACGCCCAGACCCTCAACTTCCTGCCCGAGTTGCCGCATCTGCGGCGCACCGAAGTCGCGCATCGGCACGACGCCGGTTGCATCGAGTTGCGGCGTGGCCCCCACCTGCGGGCTGACCGATGGGATCGGGACGCGCGGCATCAGTAGCCCCTCGCGACGGCTCCGCCGATGTTGCCCGCGCTGCCGAACAGCGAGTTGGTGGCTGCGAGCCACGGCTTGATCGTCTTGGCGCTGGCCCGCAGGTTGCTTGCCGACACGGTGGCGAGCAACCCGCGGTTGCGCTCGTTGACGCTGCGCAGCCGCGCGGCGCCAGCGGCCCGCACCGTGTTCTCGGTGATCGTCATGCGGTCGATGTCGCGGGCCAGCGCGATGGACGCGGCGACCTCCGCGTTGCTGCCCACGCCGATCTGCGTGCCGCTGCCGCCCGCCGAAGCGCGCTGCTCGCCGGCCAGCTGGCCATACCGCATTTCGGCCTGCCCGGTCTCGTCCTGGCCGGCCTTGAGCACGGCCTGCGCGTCCTGCTCGGCCGAGCGGGCGTTGAGGTTCGCCATGCTGGCCTCGAAGTCCGCGGACAGGGCGCGCGACTTCAGCTCGTTGCGCTGGCCCACCGCCGAATAGAAGCCGCCGACCGCGCTCATCAGCGCGCCAGAGATCGCGGTGAACATCGAGAAGCCGCCGAGACCGCTAGCCGCCAATTGGCACCTCCAGAACAAAGGCCGTGATTTCGACGGGGACGGGCTCGGGCACCGTGATTGACACCTGGCCATCGTCGCTCCACGCGGGCGACGCCACGACCTCGACGAGCCGCGACACCACGGTGCCAGCGCGCTCGTTCCTCGGGTCGCTCGAGACCGCATCCTTGCCAATCTGCGCCACCGAGAAGCGCCCAGAGTCCACGCAGCGCACCGACACCTTGTTGACGTTCTTCTGGCGACTCTGGCCCATGGCCTCGATCTGCATGGCAATGGGCAGCGTGTCGATCTGCGGCGTGACCATGGGCAGGCCGACGTGCACCGTGGACGCCGCGACGTCCAGCGCGACGGTGCCGGTGGCGCTCACGACCTTCTGGCTCTGCACCAAGCCATCGGCCAGGACCGCGACGGTGCGGCCAGCGAGGTGCAGCAGGCCGCCGATCGTCGTGGTCGCGACGCCCACGTAGGTCGCGCCGTCGTCCACCTGGAAGGCCGCGGCCAGCGTGGTGAAGCCCTGCGCGCCCATGGCCTCGATGTGCCGAACGGTCGCTCCGTTCACCGTGCGGCGCACCACGAGGTAGACGGTGTCCTCGTTGCCCTCGGCGACGACGCCCACAGACTCCACGAAGCCGTCGGTGCGGTGCTGGTGGACGGCGCCGACCTGTTCCTCGGGCACGTAGGTGATACCCAGGAGCCTGCCGTCGCTGCTCACCGCCCAGACGATGGGGTGCGGCGACTTCTGGAAGGCGAGGTCGACGATCGTCAGGCCGTCGAACAGGTGCGTGGCCCGCAGCGACAGGTCGCCCGTCAGGTAGCTCTGGCGCTCCTGGTCGAAGCCGAGTTCCCGCAGGTGGCCGCCGCGCGCCGCCGCGAACACCGCGGTGCCGTTGACGATCACGGGCTGCACGTTGTTGGCACCCACGTAGGACTGAGGTCGCACCATGACGCTGCCCGGCGTCAAGGCGTCCGTGTTGATCGCGCTAACCCGGTACTCGCCGATGTCCGTGAGAAGCATCAGTTGGGCCAACGGCACGATGTGGCGCGTCGAGGCTCGCTGCCGCGACGTGAACTCGAACCGGATGCGGTCAGAGTCGAGAACCGGGAGGCTGCTGCCGAGGTCCGACTCGGTGCCGCTCTTGGTGAGCCACACGGTCTGATTGAGTGCCCAGCCGCGCCGCTGTTCGAAGTGCCCGACGGCCGCCGGCTTCGTCAACGTGGTGTCCTGGACGGGTGGCGAGAAGCCCTCGTCCGGGTCGATGCCGTCGTCGATGAACGTCGTCTCGACGGACTGTCCGATGAACGCGAACTTGCCGTGGATCTTGCGGTAGACGTTGTAGCGCAGCGCGCCGGCCACCGCGTTCCAGGTCAGCGTGTTCTTGGCGCCAGAGACGAACAGGTTGTTGATCGTGGTGGTCGGCCCCGAGGCCACAGACTCGGTGCCGTCTGGCGCGATGGTGGTCACCACGTAATCGTTGACCGTGTCGCTGGACAGCGACGTGATGCGCAGTCGCCCGCTATCCGCCGTGTAGGGGCCGCCCGAGGTTCCGACCGGATGCCCCGTGGGCACGTCCTTGAGCGTGAAGGTGTTGGTCGATCGCGTGTCGACGACGTAGAAGCCGTCCGGCACCCCTGTGATGCCAAGCACGCCGTCGATGTAAAGCTCGTCGCCGTTCAGCAGCCCGTGGTCCGTGTAGGTCGTGAATACCGCGGGCGTCGCCACGGTAATGGCCTGTATCTTCGACGTCGCCCCGATCGTCGGGCTGGCGTTCAGGCCGGTTGGCGCCCCGAGCGACGAGCCGGTCGTCACCACGGTGGTTACCCAGGTGGTCGCGCCGAGACGCCGCAACTCCGCGGGGAAGTAGCTCGGGTGCGCGATGGACAGCACGTCGCCCGACTGGTCATAGGTCAGGTCGAACAGGTCGGCGTTGGCATAGCCGTGCGGCACCTCGTAGATGCCCCCGGCCAGCACCGACACCGCGACGGCACCGACGCCGATGTCGATGACCGGGCCGAACGGCGTCGCACTGATCTGGAAGTCGTTGGCCGTCGGGTTCAGCACGTAGTAGGTCGTGCCGAAGGTGATCCCGAAGGGTGCCGTGGTGCCGCTGAAGGACACCGGCACGCCGGCGACCTGGCCATGCGCGGTCCAGAGCACGCGGTCGGTGCCGGTGTCGAAGGTGACGCCGTCGAGGAACGTGCCAGGCTGCCGATACCAGAAGTCGACGTTGGTCGGCGGGTGGTCGTCGGCGTGCACCAGGTAGGGCCGCGACATGCAGTAGGCGTTGAGGTCGGCGCCGCCGACGGCCACCGTCGAGTGCACCAGGTCGCCGGGCTGGTAGGCGAAGTGCACGCGGCGGTCACCAGCGCCGCCAGCCGTCGCCGTCAGGTCGATTCGCACGTCGGCCAGCGCGTTGGCCACCGTGGTGGCGAACGCGAGTTCGTCCGCGTCGATGACGATGGCGTAGACGACCGCGTTGCTGGCGAACAGGCCAGCCGGGCTCGTCGAGAGCGACCCGGCGCCGCCGAAGGTGAACGCGACCGGATCGCCGACAGTCAGCCCATGGTTGGTCGCCATCAGCACCTTGTTGCCTGCCAGGTCGACGCCGTTCGTGTAGGCGCCGGCCGTCGTCGTGCTGATCGTGCTGCTGACCACGTAGAGTCGCGGCTGCGTGTAGAGCAGCGTCGCGCGGTTCGTGTAGAAGCGGACGTTCCCGATGCTGCGCGCGTCCACCGTCGCGTTGCTGAACGCCAGCATCAGCTCCTGGCTCGCGCTGAACTTGAAAGGGATGAGTCGGACGCGCTGCGTCGAGTCGTGTGCCGCGCCGATGTGCCCGGTGCCAGGGCGAGTCCTCGCGCTGCCCTGCGGCTTGACGATGAAGTTGAGGCACTTGGCGGCGCCGCCGCGGTAGCGTGCGTCGTCGGGCCGCCCCAGCATGAGGGGCGAGACTTCGCCGCCAATCAGCGACTGCTGGAGGAGCCGCGTGCTCGGCATGTCAGCCCCGCCTGCCGGCGATCCACTTGTTCACCTGGCGCGGCTTCACCTGACGGGCGTTGGCGTCGATCTGGCTGGCCTCACCGAGCGCGAAGGCCATCATCTGCAGGCAGCGCTTGGCCTCGTTGGCGCCCTGGTCACCCTTGATGATGGGGCCGGCCAGCATCGCGCTTAGCTTCCAGGTGAGCGCATCGACGAATAGCGGCGGGAACAGCGACGTGTCGGTGACCCGCGCCTGGTAGCGCAGCGTGGCGTCCGGCTGGTCCGTGTAGAGCACCTTGTTGCCGTCGGCGTCCTGCTCGATGACGAAGTCCTGCGGCACGTAGGCGTTCGCCGTGTTGGTCACCGCACCGATGGCCACGCCCGGCGTCTGCTCGAAGCCCGTCACGTAGTCGCCGTCCGCGTCGCTCGCCGTCACCGCCGTGGCCGTCATGACATCGGCCGGCACCGCGTAGGCGAAGTCCCATTCGGTCCTCGTGTTGACCACCGCGGTGAGCGTCACGCGCTTGCTGGCGAAGCCCCAGGGCCGCATAGCGAGCACGGCGTCGCGGGCCAGTGGGTAGAAGCGCGCGCAATGCGCGGCTTGCGCGGAGCCGTCCGGCGGGTCGATCGCGGCCACCTGCGCGGTGTCGCCGAGGTTCGACAGCGCGACGTTGCAGATGTCCACGGCGCGCTCGTCGTTGCTGCCGCTCACGGACAGCGCCAGGTTGATCAGGGAGGCCAGCAAGTCGGCCGCGGCCTTGCCATTCATGGCCTCGCCAACGCCATTGAAGTGGATGAGGTCGACGAGCGTCGGGCTGTCGTCCGTGCTGAAGGTCGCGGCGAAGCCGTCGTTCGCCGCGAATGCCGCGATCGCGCCGTTGACCAACTGCTCGGGGTCAGAGATCGCCGAGGTGTCGGTCGGCAGGCTGGCGTGCACCGCGGGCACCTTGGCGCCGTTGCTGTATGGCGACAGCCCGGCGTCCACGATGATGCCGCGCAGGAACTGGTGGAACCGCGTCAGCGTGCGGCCATACAGCTCGCGCCCCGCCTCGTTCGTGGCGTCGGCCTCGCCCTGCATCCATACGACGCCGAGGATGCGCAACGGCCTGGTGTCGCCGCCGGCCGTGACGGCCGCGGGCGCAATCACCTCGATCATGCGCTTCAGCCGCGCCGCCGCGCCGTCGGTGGCCGGCGTCCAGTCGAAGTATTTGTCGTCGATCCACCATCCGATCTGCCCCTGGAAGCCAGCGCCCGCGGGCTCGTTCTGGTTGCGCGGGTAGAGCCCGCCGCCGTTGATCCCCAGGTAGATGACGTCAATGGGCTTGCCGAGCAGCGCCGACAGGCGCCACACTGTCGGCAGCATCATGCCGAATGTGTCGGGCTCGGCGCCGGCGGTGCCATAGCCGTAGGCCGTCACGCCGCTTGGCCGGTTGTGGACTAGGCCCGTCTGCGAGCCAGCACATGGCTGCGAGTCGTTGCTCGGGTAGCGGAAGCCGTAGCCAGGCCCGAAGTGCGCCGGGTTGTCCTTCCAGTGCGGGACGTGGATCTCGTAGGGCAGCTGCGTGGTGAGCGTCACGGTGGTTCCCGTGCTGCTCGAGGCCAGCGCGATGCCGGCCTGTGCGTCCTGCGAGGTCGCGGCCAACGTGAAGGTGTCGGCCGTCACCGGGATCACGTAGTAGTTGGTGGCCGCCACGAATCCGCCGGGCACCGGAGCGCCAGCCAGCTGCACGGGCGCTCCTTTGGTGAGCCCATGGCCGACCAGCGTGACGACCATGGGGTTGGCCGACGTGCATGTGACCGCGGACGCCGCGTAGGTGATGGGCTGGCCACCGATCCAGCCGACTGTCAGGTCGATGGTGACGACCGACGGGCTCGCGTTGGTGTGCGTCTTGATGCGCGCCCGGCTGTTGTGCACCCGGATGTAGCCGCCGCCGAACAGGTTGGTCGTGGCGATCTGCGGGACCGACACCGTGGTGGCCGTCGCGGCCGTCGCCACGCCGGTGGCCGCCCCAGGCCCCTCGACGCCCTCCAGAAACGAGAAGGGCAGGAACAGGCCGGCGTCCGCGTAGCTCGTGACCGTCGCGGGGAACGTGTAGCCGGGGACCGCAGCGGCCTGCCCGGGCCACGCCGGATAGTCGGTCGGGACCTCGGGCAAGTATGGCGTCAGGACGCGCACGGTCTCGTAGGACTTCCAGCGCTCGGCCGGCAGCGTCAGCCACGCGGTCGTCGCCGCCGTATTGGCCGCGAAGTCCGAGTTCCACGTGACGGTCACGGAGCCCGCGGCATTCGCCGTGACGCGGCCGTATCCAACCAGTGGCGATCCCGGCGTGCCGAGCCGGATCTCGGCGCCAACCCAGTAGCCGGCCACCAACGTGGGCGACGTCACCGTGATGGTCGCCGAGGCGCCGGCCGTGCCGGTGAACCCAGAGGTCACCGTCAGATCGACGCCTGGCACCACGAGCTGCAGGTTGGGCAACTCGGAGAACCCCTGCGCCTTCGTGCCGTTTGGCCGCGCGTTGCTCTGTCCGCCGAAGATGACCGCGTAGCGGAAGCTGTCCGACAGCTGGTTGGCGAACTTGAGCATGCGGCCGTCCGCCGGCTACGCCGAGCCGTGCGGCTTGGGCGGAGCCCGGCGGGCCTTGTCCGCGTGCGACGACGCCTGCTGCTCACTGGTCAACTCGAGCGGGTTGCCATCGCTCTTGGGGCCGATGTCGCCGTCATAGTGGAACACCTCGCCGGGCTGGCGGAGGCGGTTGTCGATGAAACACGTCTGTTTGGCGCGGACTTCGGGCATGGCTCAGGTGTTGGTTGAGGCCGGGAAGATCATGTCGAGGGCGTGCGCGGCCGACGGGTTGACGACAATCCGGGCACTGACACTGCCGGCGCTGAACGCGGCCGTGGCGACCTGCGGCTGCCAATAGACGGCCGCGATGAACTTCTTGAGGTAGTCGGGGCGGCCGAAGTTGGCCGCGCTGTTGCCGCCCTGCCCCGTGATGAACCGACTGAGGTCGGGGATCGGGATGTAGAAGCGGGCGCCGAGCGTCATGACGGCGGCCAGCAGCGCCGGGGACGACGGCGCGGGGATGAACGGGCCGCCCGTCTTCCCCTGCACCACCGGGTTGACCGTGAAGATGTCATTGTCGGCGACGACGATGCCGAACTGCATCTCAGGGGTGCCAGAGGAGACCGCAAACGCGGTCGTCACCTGGAACTCCATGTAGAGCCGTTCGCCCGCGCCGATGTTTGTGAACGCCTTGAGGTCGATCACATTGGTCGACAACTGGAACAGCGTCTGCGGCGACACGTTCTGCGCGGTCGAGACCTCCAAGGCGAAGTCGAGGATTCCCATGATGTGCGCGCCCTCCGGCTACGCGATGGTGATACCGGAGGGGTAGAACTTCTTTCCGTCCGCGATGTCGGTCACGAAATCGCAGGTGAAGTTGCCACCGGTCAGCGGGCCGGTGGCGATCGTGTAGCGAACGCCGAGGAACCGCTTGCCGGTCCACCCGATGAACGGGTTGGCCTCGACGACGATGGGCTGCACCGCGGTCAGCGTGGCGAGCCCATGCGGCGAAGCGGTGCCGCCGACCGGAAGGTTGGCCTTGGGAATTGGCGCTGAACTGCCAATCACCACGACGTTCGAGGTCAGGGCGCCGTCGTCCGCCATGATAATCTCGAAGGTGACGGTCGCGGCGCCCGCGGCCGTGACCGTGGCGCCGACCGTGAAGTAGGCACGCAGCTTCTCGCCCTCGGCGATCTCGCGCGCCTGCAGCAAGTCGATCGAGTCCGTCGACACCGCGGTGGCAGTCACCACTTGCGCGGTCGAGACCCTGGTGTTCTTGTCGGTGATCATGTTGGGTTCCCCGGGCCTAGGCGACCAAGGCTTCGGTGTTGATGAGCGCGTCGCAGCGACGGATCGGGATGTTCATGAACGACAGGTAGTTGCTCGGCGTCCCGAACTGGTTGAGCGCGCTGTTGATGGCCAGCACGTTCTGCGACTTCTCCAGGGCGAGCCTCGTCATGCCCGAGTGAACCGTGCGGTTCATGTAGAAGGCGCACCGGCCCATCTCGGGCGCCGGGATGCGCTCCACGGCCATCGCCATCTTGTGCAGGATGTTCGTGAAGGTCGTGGGCGCCTGCGTGCTGGTCAGCGCGGCGAAGTGCGACACCTCGACGTTCGGGATGCGCACCGCGTAGCGCCAGTCCTTGACGACCAGCCCGTTCTTCCACTGGAACCAGTCGACCATCGCCTCCATGCGCAGACCGGCGCCGCCCGCCTCATAGACGGTCTGGCGACCGAGGTCTTCGTGCTTGAGGCCGGCCGAGCTTCCCTTCGGGAAGGGGCAGAACACCGTCTCCTCGCCCCAGCAGACCAGCCAGATGGACGTTTGGACCGCCGGCGTGGTGCCGCCGCCCAGGATGATGTTCTGGCCGTTGCCCGCGGTCGTCAGCGAGTAGCGCGCCGCCAGCCCGAGGAACTGCTTCGGGTCGACCGCCGGGTTGTTGTAGAAGAGTCCGGTGGCCATCGCCTGGTTCATCGCCTCGATGAACATGCGGGCTTCGGAGAGGCGGAACGCGCTCTCCTGGTCGTTCAGCGAGATCAGGTCCTTGTCGACCTCGGATCGCGCCTCGAGGATCGCGCACGACTCGTCGACCTGCACGGTCGTCGCCTTGCTCGGCGGGATGCCCTGATTGAGCGCGCGGTAGAAGATCGCCGGCAATCCGGTGGCGATCACGACGCGGTGGCCGGTCGGCAGATTGCCGACGCGGAACACGCAATCGTCGAGGATGCGGTTGGTCTGCGACAGCAGGTTGGCGATCACCGGGACCTTGCCGTCCGGGTCGATACGCTTGGCCCAGTCGGCCAGGGTCAGGTTGGTGCTTGAGAGAACAGCCATTGGTCAGCTCACTTCTTTCCGTACAGCTTCTGCGCCTGATAGGCGGGGTCGCGCATGTCGGCCTCGGTGAACGATTGGGTTCCCCCGACCGGCGTGTCTTGACCGAACGCCTTGCCAGCCCGGTAGAGCGTCCGAAGCCACTCGCCATGCAGTCGGCCGAGCGGGTCCGCAGCCTCACCGGACTCTTTGAGCAGCGCGTGCAGCTCAGGCGACCCGAACTTGTCGAGGAACCTGTTGATGACCTTGACGGACTCCGGCCACTTGTCGCCGCCGAACTCCTTGTCATTCTGAGCGGCCTGCCGCCACTCATTACTCACCGTCTCCAGCGCCTGCTTCTGGCGCTCCTGCATGACGGGCGCGAGCTTGTCGATCACCTTCTGCGCGGACTCTTGCGTCAGGTTCAGTTCGCGCGCGACCTCGCCGTACGCCTTCAGGACCTCGGCGTCGAGCACATGGCCCTCCGCCGGCGCCTTGAACTCGTACTTCTCGGGCGCGCCCGCAGGCTTGGCGACTTCCGCCTTGGTCTGCTCAGCGGGCTTGGCCTCTCCGGCCTTGCCCTGCTCCGTCGGCTTCGAGTCTTGCTGCCCACCTGCCAGCGTCCCGGTGGTTGGCGCCTCTTTCGAGGCCGTCACCGGCGGCGCCGCGGTTGTCGCGGCTTGGCTGCCTTCAGTTGTGTTTGGGGCTGCTGCCAGCGTGGTCACTTCTTCACTCCCAATTGCTCACTGAGCATCTGCACGTAGAGATCGGGGCAGTGCTGGAGCACGAGCTTCTTGACCCGGAGGCCGAACTGTCGCTCGCCCTCCATGCGCGCCATCTCCGCGGTGTTCGCCGAGAAGCACGACAGGTCCATCCCGCTCTGCTCGAGCACGAGCGCCACGAAGCGGCGCCCCCGTTCGTTCGCCATGAGCCAGCGGAAGTCCCCGGCCTCGCGTTCCATCGCGACGCGCGCGCGCTCGGCCTGTTCGGCCCGTTCGCGCTCGCGTGCCCTGATGTCGGTCGGGTCTGGTTCACGGCCCACTCAGGGGCGGGAACCTAGGGGTCGCCGCGGCATCACATGGGGCACGCGGGAAGCCCCGCCGCCGCCGGTTGGCGCCGTCCGGTCAGACGCTTTGAGCGCGCCGGCGGGCAGCGAGGCAGAGACTCAGTTCCCGTCGTCGCGCCAGACCAGCCACAGCGCCGCCAGGAAGATGACGACGACCAGGACGAACACGCCGAAGTCGCTCATCGGTAGGCAAGGCGCGCTTCAAAGCTACCCCGTCAGCGCCCCGATCAGCAGCCGCTGCACGATCGCAAGCCAGACCTGCGTCGCCGCGGTCTCCGCGCGCGTGCGCAGCTCCAGCCCGCGGTTCAGCGCCTCGGCCTTCAACGACGCCAGGATCGGCGCCACGTCCTCGCCGCGCCCCAGCCGCACCGGCACCATGGCCAGGTCGGCGGTCATCTGCGCGATCGCCAGCCGCTCGGCAGGGTCGGAGACCTCGGCGCGCAGCTGCTCCTGCAGGCGCGCGAGTTCGTCCCGGACCGCTTGCTCGAGGCCGGTCACCTGACACCCCCGGGCGGCGGCGCAGGCGGCACCGGCGGCGTCAGTAGGACACCGACGGCCGCCTCGTCAGCGCGGATGCGCGCGTCCCAGGCGTCGAGCCCGCGCAGGTGCGTCGCCTTGGCCGCGTCGTCGAGCCGCGCGTCGGCGGTCACGTAACCGCGGAACATCGGCGCGAACCAGTCGAAGGTCGCGCGGTCGGCTGCGGCACGCTGGGCGCTCACGCCCGAGCAGCCGCACAACAGAAGCAGCGCCGCCACGTAGAGCGCCGCCAAGAAACACCACCTCGCTCGGTTGCGCATATACCCTCCGACTTTCACGTCAGTCCGCCCAGCCGATTGATCGCCTCGATGACCACCGCGTGCCGGCTGTCCACGTGGTCCTTGACGTTGGCGATGTGTTCCTTGACGACACCGACGGCGCGGTCGCGTTCGACCGCATAGGTGCGGTGCGCCTCTTGGTTCTGCTGCATGGCCGTCTGCATCGTCGTGTTGAGCGCCTGGTTTGACATCGCCATCGCGGCGATCGCATCCTTGATGCTCAGCAGCACCTTGAAGCCACCGGCGAGCACGGCCATCAGGATGCCAAGCACCGTGTAGCGTTCGATCGGGTCCTGTGAGGCCTGTAGCGAGTTGACGAAGAATGCGCCGGCGCCGCCGCAGCACGCGCCGAGTAGCACGACCTTGGCGGCGAGAATCATCGCCGGCCGCCCGTCGGCCCGTGTCGCTTGCATCGTTGGTGGTCCATGGTTCCCTTCCCTAGCCGATCTTGTGGAGTTCGAGGCAAGAGTCCGCACGCACGAAGATGCCGTCGGTGGCCACTGCCGCGAGTTCGCTGCGCACCTTGAGTTCCAGGGTCCCCGAAACGGTCACAACGATGATGCCCTCGACGATGAACAGCATGTCGGCAGCGGCCTGCCCGGTCTGCACGCCTGCCGTCGCGCTCGTGCAGGTGTTCTTCGCGCGCTCGGACTTGCCTTCGACGAGTTGGCCCGCTGTGGTCGCCGCGGCCTGATCGCCTAGCCCTGTCGCCGCTGCGCCGCCACTCGTCACATGCCACGAACTCATGGCGAAAGTGCCCGTAGTGCCCGTGTGGTTGACGGCGACGCCGAGGCCGTTGGTCGTCAGCGTGTCGCCACTGCGGTAGACGATCGTGTAGCGGAAGCGCCAGGTGCCCGCGCCTACGCCCGTCGTAGACATGACGACCTGCGGCGTCTGGCTCGTGATCTCCGCGGCGTTGGCCGACAGCTTCTGCCAGGTGATCCAATCGCCAGCCGCGCCGCTGCTGCTGTTGATCCGAACGAACGGAGTGCCCCACGTCAGCGTCGTCGCGGTGCCGGTGTCACAGGTCAGCACCTGCCCGTTCGTGGACGGTGCCGCGACCTTGCTGAACACGTTGGAGCCACTGCCCGCGATGATCTCGCCCTTCGCGCAAGTTGACTGCCCGGTGCCGCCGTTTGTCTCATCGAGCACGCCGGTAACCGCCGTTGGCTCGTTCAGCTGAACCTGCAGCGTGTCGCCGCCCCCAGCTTGATGCGTGCTTGCATGCGCACCGCCGCCGCTCACCGTCTGAAACGTCGAGTCCTCGCGCAGGAACTTGGTGGCGCCACCGCTGCCACTGCCGAGTTGCGCCGGCGGCACCACGGTCGAGCCGTTCAGCGACGCATAGCCGTTAGCCGCGCCCTTCTCGCTCTCCTTCTGGTAACCCGTGTGCGGGTCGGCCGCTGCAGCATGGGTCGCCACCGCGCCGGACGCCTCGAAATTGCCGCGCGCCCCGTCGGCCGTGGCGTACTGCGCGTGGTCGTCGTCGGCCAGCCCGGTGAGGGCGCCGTGGTCGGTGACGCCGGCGCCCGGCGGCGTCTCCTCGAGGACTTCGATGCGCCGGTCGATGCTGCGCGCGGTCCGCGCCGTGCCCGACCGCGAATAGCCGGGCCGCGGCGTTGGCGATGGGCGGATCACTGGACGCCGCCACCGCCGTAGCCAACCAGATCGGTCAGCGCGCTGCCGCCCTGCGTCGATGCGCCGGCCAGATCCTTGGCGGTCTTGGCCTGCGTGGCCATCATGGCGGCCTGTGCTTCGGCGGCTTGCGCCTTGGTGCGGGCCTCGCGGATACCACGGACGCGCGGGTCGTCGCTCGCCAGCACCATCTTGGCGCTCACGCCGTAGCGCTCCGCGTAGTCATCGACGATCTCATCGACGTCGAGCTTGTCGAGCGCTTCGGGGCGCGCGCCTGACAGGTTCATCACGACGCCGAGGAATCGGTCGCTCGTGTTGACGCCGATCTGCCGCTGCGCCTGACTGAACACATCGAGGTAGTCGATCTCCAGATCCATACCGTGCAGTTCCTGCGGCGGCGGCGGTAGGCGGCCCGACTCCAGCAGGTGCCGGAAGGTGATGTTGATCAGCGGGCGGCGGATCTCGCGGTTGAACTGGCGCGACACCGGCGCGGCGATGGCCATGCGCTCGCCCTCGCGCGCCACGATCTCCGCCATGGTGCGTTGCGTCGTGTCGCTGATCGTCGACAGGAAGGCGAAGACGTCCGCGTAGAACGCGCGGTCGATGCGCTGCCGCACGTCATGGATGTCCTCGAGCAGGCCGCTGTGGTCGATGCCAACCTCGTAGGCGCGCCGAATGCCGCCGCTCGGCGTGTTCTGGTCGTAGTAGTTGACGCCGCCTGGCAGCCTCTCGACCTGCCGGTTGACCATGCCGGTCGGCACCTGGAGCGCCGGGTCGGTCATCTGGTTCAGCACGTCCGCCTTGTGGCGCTGCTCGTGCTGCAGCTGTCGGATGTCGCCGAGCGCCCGCATGGCCAGCGACTGCCCGTAGATGTCGCCGGGTCGCACCTTGAGCCGTGGGGCCAGCACGGGGAAGTGGTCGAAGCCACCCTCGCGCAGCACTTGGTCGGGGTCGCCGCCCTTCTCGAAGTAGACCGAGCGCCACGCCATGTTGCGCTGGTCCTCCTTGGTCGTGTCCCGGTCCGATCGCGGCTCGATGCAGTGGTGGATGGTGAACGGCGAATCGACGTCACCGCGCTGCCACGCCTGCTTGACCGCGAGGCTGCAGTTATCGAAACCGAACTCCAGCACCAGCTCGCCGGCCGACTTCTCGAACTCGCGGAACAACGTCGTGACGTCACCGCGGTAGTCCGTGGCGATGCAGAACTCGCCGATGGGCACGGGGAAGTGTCGGATCACGTCCTCGGCGTCCCACAGGACGATCGACGCGCCCGTGCCGTAGGCGCCGCACTGCTCGTAGAGCTGCGGCAACGCCTCGTAGGTGTTGCTGCGGTCGAAGACGTCGAGCGTCTGCTTGGCCGCGATGTCGAGCCAGACTCGCACCGCCTGAAAGTCGTTCAGGTCATCGTCGGCGACGCGGTAGGCGAGCCACGGGCGCGCCGGCGACGTCCCGTAGCTCATCATGCCGCCGACGAAGCGGTCCAGCGCGATGGTGCCCCAGTTGTCGATGATGCTGTTCCATCGGTTGTCGCCGCTGTTGCGGTCTTGCGCGAAGAACCGGCTGGAGCAAGGCAGCAGGTGCTCGTCGATGTCTCGCCAGCGCGCGTCCCAACTGGCGCGCTCGGTCATCAACGAGGTGGCGCGCCGAAGCAGCAACTCTCGGCGGCCGAGCTTCGACTTGTAGCCGTCCGCGGTCGGCATGCGCTACTGCCCCAGCAGCGACGAGCGCCCCAGTTTCAGGCTCGAGGGGTCCACGCCGCCGACGCCGGTGAGCAGCGTGGATCCCACGCCGCGCTTGCCGAGGCTCTGCGCGTCGGCCAGGAGCGCGCTGGCGTCTGGTTGCTTGGCGTTGGCCCGGCGCAGGGCCTCGGCGTTCTCGCGCATCTGGCGCTGCGCCATGGTCTCGGCGTCCTTCTGGGCACGCTCCTGTGCGGCCAGCGCGCGCTTCTGTTGCTGGCTGCCCTCGATGCCAGCCTTGATGCTCTGCGTGAACGGGCTCAGGAACCCACCGAGGACCGGCGCGACGAAGCCCACTAGATGGCCCTCCGGTACAGGTTCTGGTGCAACTGCCAGCGGCGAGCCGACAACAGGTGATCCATGGCCGTTCCAGGTGCCGCGTGGCAGTAGAACTCGGTGGCGCCCTGCGCCTTGGCCGCCGCGATCGTCTCACCCATAAGCCGGTGACCGAGGCCACCGCGCCGGTGGCTCGGCAGCACGAAGATCGCATTGCAGTGCGCGATCGTCACGTCCTCGCGGTTCAGGTCCAGGCTGACGGACAGCACCGAGTAGCCGACGATCTCGCCGCCATCCCAGGCCGCCAGGATCGTCAGGGCGCCGTGCTGCTCGAGCGCTAGGTAGCGCAGGTGGTGCGGCTTCGGCGGCGCGCCGTCGACCTCCTGGCCGTGCTCGGCGATCAGGCTGCCGGCCTTGGCCAGCAGTTCGTCGACACACGACGGGCGGATCTCGGTCTCCAGGACGGCCACCCCCGGGACGGTAGGACCGTGGCCGGCATCACATAGGGCACGGCACGGTGACCAACGCTATGCTGGCGGCCGTCCCGTTGGGCGCCCGCGTAGGCTGTCGGCGTGATCGCGGCGGCGGAAGTACTCGGCCAGATCGATGCTGCCCTCGTCGAGCAGCCGCCGCGCCTTCTCCTCGATGGTGCGGGCCAGCTCGCGCGAACTGACCGGCGACATCATCGCGTTCAGGATGTCCAGCGGATCACTCATGGCTCGACCAGCCGCAGCTTCGGCGGCGCCACGACATCACCGTCCGTCATGGCCCCGAGGGACACGCTGAGCGCCCGGACCTCGCCGACCAGCTTCTTGGTCAGGTAGCTCTGGCCCGCGGGCAGGTGCCGGCGCACCAGCTTGGCCAGTTCGCCGAGCGATTCCCGGCGGTCCCAGGGCGACGGCATCGTGCGGTTGATCACGGAGCGCAGCCACACGATGCACTCGACGGCGCGCGGGGTCAGGCGGTCAGCCGCCACAGTTGCTTTCCTTCTCGGTCCACTCGATGGTGAGGTCGGAGAGCAGCGGGGTGCCGCCAGGATCGTTGACCGCGAACCGCGCCTCGTCGGGAATGCGGTGGTGCGGGAACTCCCTGCGAAAGAAGGCCACCACCGAGGCGCGGTCCATGGTCAGCACCGTGCGCTTGGTCACGAACTGCGTATGGCGAACAACGATGTTGCCCATGCCCCAATCCTACCGCCGCGCCGCGAACGGGTCGTAGCCCTTCCCGCCCTTCTGCGGCTTGCCGTGGGCCAACGGGTCGTAGTTCGCGACACGGCGCTGGTAGTCCGCCTCGTTGCGCGTCTGTGTGCCGCGCGCACCCGCGGCCATCACGGGCATGGCGAAGGTCAGCGCGAGGGCGTCGGCGATGTCCGGTGAGCTGCTGTCGCCCTTGAGCCGCTTCTTGATGTCCTCCTTGGGCTCCAGCACCTTGCGACCCGCGGGGTCGAACCAGTAGAGCGGCGTGGCCAACTCCTGCTTGAGCGGCGCCTCGTTCGGGATGGCGCCACCGGCCATCAGCCAGTCGCGCATGCCGAACCACATCTCGGTGCGGCGGTTCACGTACTCGGCGATGTCCGTGGCCTTGCCGCCGAACGGCACCTCGATAACGACGTAGCCGAGTTGCCGCAGACGGTCGATGACGCCGGCGCCCGCACCACTGTCGACGAACACGGCGTCGGGCTTCCAGTCGTTGATCTCTGCGGCGACGCGCGCGGCCAACTCCATGTTGTCGACGCCGCGCAGCGTCTGGCTCGGCAGCATCTGGAGGCCCCAGCGCTTCACGATGGCGCTGCGGTCGTCGCCGAAGCGCGCCGGGTCCACGCCGATGATCCTGGGCGCGCCCTCGACGTCGCGGTCCACATACTGGCGACGCGCCGCGGCCTCAGCGTCGGCCAGCGAGATCAGCTGGTCGTCGCCGCTCGCCGTGAAGTCGCAGAGGTATTCGCGGGCGAACGCCGTCTCCGTCATATTGTCGGGCTGCCGCAGGCGCTCGACTTCGCGCTCGTCCAGCGCGCCAGTCTCGTAGACCGTGAACTTGGCCGCGTGCCACTCGGGGTCCACCTGGGCCTTGTAGAACAGCTGCGAGAACAGGTTCACGCCGTGCGGCGTACCAATGAAGATGGCCCAGCCAAGGCGGTCGGACAGCGCGGGCTGCACGATCTCGTCCCAGACCACTGGGTCGATCTGCGCGACCTCGTCGACCACGATGCCGTCGAGGCGCATGCCGCGGATCTTCTCCGGGTGGTTGGCGCCGAACAGCTGGATGGTCGCGCCGTTGTGCTTGAAGGTGACCATGAGGTCGCCCTCGTTGACGTCGGCGGCGCCCGGCACGCTGACCAGCGGCCCGAGTTTTTCCTTGAGGCGGCGCCACACGATGCCCTCGGCCTGGTTCAGGAACGGCGCCATGTAGAGGAACAGGCCCAGCGGCCTCGTGCAGGTCAGCGCGGCCTCGACCAGCTCCATGATGGCCAACTCGGTCTTGCCGGCGCGCCGGTGCAGCGCGAACACCGAGAAGCGCTTACGGGCCAGATGGCACTGCCGCTGCCATTCGCGCGGCGAGTAGTCGAGCTTGACGCGCGTCGGGGTGGTCACTTCGGCCATCCGGACAATGTGCCGTCGAGTTGCCTCTCATCGAGCGAGAACCAGTTGCGCGGCAGCGGCACACCACTGACCAAGGCATGCGCCAACTTCTCGACCGCTCGCTTGAAGCGCGCCCGACGCTTGTGCCGGCGGTGCCGCGCGCGACGACCGGAGCGGTCTGTCACAGTCTGCGCCACTCCGTCGAAGGCAGGCCGCCAGCAGAGCCCATTGGGTAGATGCGCGGCCAACTGCCATAGGCCATCAAGTCCTCGACGGCCTCTTTGAGAAGGCGATCGACCAGCGCCTGCGCCTCTCGCTCGCGCAGGGATGGCAGCGCGGGAAGCGCAGGCGTCGGCAGCCACCGCGTCGCCACGGCGAGCGCGCCGGCGCTGAGGATGCGGGAGAAGAAGGCGCGGCGGTTCATCCCTGAAACCCCCGCAGGTCCGACTTGCGCGTCAGCCCGCCACGCGGACCGTGCTGGTCGTCGTCGTACGGACGTGACAGCCACGTGCCACGCCAGCCGCACGTCCGGCAATCGGCGCGATTCATCCGATCGGCAGATCGGTAGGTGTCTGCGATCGCGGTCTGTTGCATGTCCACGCCACCGCACTTTGGGCAGCGCCCGTCGGCAAGCATCGACTCCACGTTGCGGTTCAATCGACCTCCAACACCTGCCCGCACTGCTCGCAGCGCGGCGTCGGGTCGGCCGCCTCGCGCGCAGCCTCAGCGCGCGCCCAGCGATCCGAGTCCTCGGCATGCTTGCGACGCTGCGCTGGCGTGAGTCGCTGCCAGAGACCGCGCGGCCAGACCCCTTGATGGAACGCCGGCCACGGTCTGTCCCATTCGCTCAGTTTGGTGCGCTTGGCGCGCTGGCGTTTGGCAACTGGTGCAGGAGTCGAACCTGCCCTTGCGGATTTGGAGGCCGCAGCCGTCCCGGACGGAACCAGCTTCGTGCGCTTGCGCATGGCCGCGAATCCTACTCCTTCGCCTTCTTCGGCACCCCGGTGTCCACGACGATCGACACGCCGCCCGCGTGGTTGACGTCGAGCTTGTCGCCGTACTTCTTCGGCAGCTGCTTGGACGCGACCCACTTGCGGGCATCGACGCGCAGCCTTGAGCGCTGAATCCACTCGGTGTTCGGGCGTTCGTTGCCCTCGGCGTCCGTGATCGTGTCGCTCGACTTGTCGTCGGCAATGTCGATGATCTCGTCGACGTGCACCTCGACGTTAGCCTCGCGCGCGCGCGCGTATTGGTCGGCGAACGCGGGGTCCTTCGCAACCCATTCCAGGAACGTCGAGTGCGGCGGCATGCCATCGTCTCGACAGATCGACAGCAGGCTCTCGCCGAGCGCGAGTCGTCGGCAAACCTCGTCGCCGATGGACCTGGGCACAGGCTTCCGAGGACGCCCTACGCGCTTGCTCATGCCGGACCCCACGGTTGCCCGACTTGACAACCCCCAGTACAGTCTGACGGCCCCTGCTGTTCTGACGCATCCGCCGGAACGACGATCTGAGGTCGCTGGCTCCGCACCTCGAAGAAGCAGATGCGCCGCACACTACTCTTGCCGATGCGCACGCCGTTGGCATGCAGCGCCTGCCAGATTCGGCGCCAGCCCCATCCTGCGTCATGGTGGTTGCGGATCTGTTCCACGAGGTCATCCGAGATGGTGGCGCGGCCGTGTGACTCGCCGACGCGGTATCGCTGGGGCTTCGCCGTTCGGCCACCCGGGCGCAGGACGTATCCGATGTCCCCCAAGGTTCACCACGTCCCCATGGTCGGTGCAACCGGCCCGGTGCGCCGCAGCGTCCCCGCCATCCACCATTCGACGATCTCGTTGAAGTAGCACATGGCGGTGAGCAGCACGGTCGTTCCATGCTCCTGGCCCACGTAGGTCACGGGCACGCCTCGCTGCGCGGCTTCGGCAAGTGCCTCGAGGCGCGTCTTGCCGACGTAGAGCAGGACGGACCTCATTGGTTCGCCTCCCTGAGCAACAGCCGCTGCGAATCCTCCACCGAGACCTTCGTCCACAAGCAATCAATGACCCCGGCGAGCGTGTCGCCCTTCGCGATGCCGAAGCACAGGTCTGGCGAACGGCCGGTGATCGACACGAAGAACTGAGGCTGCTTGCCGACTCGGCTGCATCCCTCGCGTCCCAGCGAGACGAACATCTCGCCGTTCGACGCGAAGATCACCAAGTCGGCGAGCTGCGACGCGGCAAGGCCACTGAGGACCGCGGGGTGCATCAGACCGCCGCCTCCGCGGCAGCCCACCACTCGGCCCACTCGATGCGTGGGTCGGGCTCCTGCACGGCACCGCGCAGGTAGTCCCTGACCATCGCGGCCTTCGGATGGCTCGGCAGCACTTCGAGGGCCACGCGAAGCCCGGCGTCGATCCAGCCCATGACGCCGCTGTTGTTGTCAGCGAGCGCGCTGAGCGGCGGCGCCCCGCCGTTCCAGTGGATGGAAGTGTCCTTGTGGTAGCCGCCGCCCGGCGCTGCAGAGATGGCCCAGTCGAGCAGCAGCTTGCTGGTCTCCTGCACGATGTCGGTCAACTGCGGCGACACCAGAACGGACTGCGCGGCGCGGAAGCCGACGAGTGCCAACCCGTGCTCCCATAGCGAAACCGTCGGCGCCAGCTTGCCATCGACGTAGACGGGAACGCGGCCGTCCGGCCCGTTCGTGGATAGGACGCGCATCGGTCCTTGGCCCAGCCAGTGCATGAAGGCGTGCGACTGCTTGACCTGCGCGTCGATCAAGGCGAGCCACTGCTTGTCGTTGGTCGACAGGTTCAGGTTGGTGTGCGCCTGCACGCAGCGTCCCTGTCCACGGGCGGCGTCCGGCCCGTTGTTCGGGAAGCGACGGCGGTAGTTGGCCTTGTCGGTGGTCTGCTGGTGGAACGTGTGGTCGAGGATCAGCGGGTCGTCGAACAACTCCAGGTAGGCCGTCAGGTTGTTCTGGCTGCGATGCTGGTCGTCGTAGCCGCGCCAGCCGTTCGCCGGCTCCTGCGGCGACTCCTTGCCGAGCCGGTCGGGCGACACGCCGCTGTGGTAGTGCGTGATGCACGACCACGTCACCCAGTTCGGATGGTCGGCCAGTGAGATGGGCTTACCCGTGCTCTCGTAGTGGTGGACGCCGCGCAGCAGATCGGCCTGCACCGAGTAGCGCATGCGCATCAGGTGCCGCGGGTAGCCGTAGAGGACGAGCGTGCCCTTGGTTGCTGCGAAGTCCTCCTGGTTGCCCGTCTGCCCCGGCGTCTTGGAGATGCCAAGGTCGCGCTTGACGAAGAAGCCGGACGGCACGTTGAGCGAGTTGGCGAACGCTGCCCACAGGTTCGCGTCCGCGGTCTTGGCGACGTCCTGAGCGACGCGCGGAATGTGCTTGAGCGACATCCACGAGCCATCGCGATCGACGTGGACGCCAAAGGTGCCGGCCTCGTCGTGCGCCGCGGCTCGGATGTTCCGCACACTCTGCTCGCGCTGCGCGTCGGTCAGCTTGTCCATCTGGTCACGGAAGCAGAGCATCGAGCCGCTGAGCGGCAGCGCCGCGCCATCGCAGAACGGCACCTGCTGGCCCAGCAGGTAGCGGTAGCGCCCCGCCGCGTCCTTGTCGTTGCCGACGACGCCGTGCCGCGTCTTGAAGTTGAAGTGCAGGGCCTCCCCGCAGCGCAGCCACAGCGCCGGGAAGACCTTGTTCCACGCCGGGTCCTTGCGGTTGCTCCAGACGACCTTGGCGTAGAACGGGCACACACAGTCGTTGCTGTAGACGTGCAGCCAGAACTCGAGGATCAGGCCGTGGGCCGGAATACGGGCGCGCATCCACCAGACGCGCCGCGCCGGCGTGTTCTCCAGTTCGATGACCTGATCGGCAACCGACCACTCGGGCGGCTGGTCCGTGGTGAACTGCACGCCAAGCTCGACGTAGAGCTTGCTGATGTCGTCAACGACCCAGGGATGGAAGCCGAAGTGGACTCCGTGTTCCTTGGCGTCCATGACCTTGCCGCGCAGGCGCTGGTTGCCGCCGAGCGTCGTCTGGATGTGCAGCAACTTGCGGCCGTTCCAGCTCATGGTGCCGCGCGCCGGGAAGCGCTCGCCGTTCTCGCCGACGAACTCAAGGGGTCGCATGAGAGCGTCCTGGTCGATCGCGCCGTTGGGCAGCACGACGGTTGCCCAGTGCTGGCGAGGCTCGGGGCTCGTCTCTTCGAGGTGGACGGGGATCGAACGCGCTTGCTGCGCCTGGTCACTCGCGGGGCTCGGCTTGGCCATGCAGGGGGACCCCCTCCCAGGGGCTGGCCAGCATGTTAGCCAAAAGGCCAACGGATTGGCAAACGGTCAGGACGGCGCGGCCGGATCAACCAGCGGCTTGCCACACTCCGCGCAGACCTTGGCCGTGTTCATCGAAGGCATCGGCTCGACGTAGCGGAACACGGCGCACTGATGGGGTTTCCGCACCTTGGCGGCATACGCCAACTCCCCGCGCAGCCGCTGGATCTCGACATCGCGCTTGTCGGCGATGTGGTGCAGCGTCTCGTCCAGCAACTCCTTGAGCCCAAGCGGGCTCTCCGCGCAGTCCCAGTGGCTGCACAGGATCCGCCGCATGTCGTCGTGGTGCTTGCGAAGATTCTCCCGCTCCCCGCGCAGCCGCAGCACTTCCTCGGCGAGCGGGCGCACGGCGTTGCGGGCGGCGCCGGTGAACAGGCCGTGCGCGGTGGCGCTGTAGTTCGTGTCGCTACACGCCTTCGCCTCCAGCGCCAACAGCTCGCGGATCGCGTCGTCGCTCAGTGGGTCAGTGGTTGCCATTGGTAAGCTCGATCGTCGGGTCGGCGATCAGCCCCTTGATGAGCTTGCCGAACTCGGCCTGCTTCTCGCGGAACACGTCGATCTGGATCATCGCCCACTGCCTGCGCAGGTCGCCGAGCCGGCGCGCGGTGCTTTCGAGGTCGGCGCGCAACTCGTTGATCTGGTCGCGGCGGTAGGTGGGGATGTCAGCCATCGACGCCTCCGATCAGCCTGTCGACGTCGATGGCGCGGATGCACTTGCCGGTGCCATCCTCCTCGCCGTTACGGTCGTCGGCGAGGTCCGCGGCCCACCCAATCGCAGAGCGAGCGGCGTCGCGCTGGATCTCGAGGATCATCTTCGCCGCTCGCTTCATGGCATCGCCGCACACTCCTTGCGGGAAGTGGACCGCCCACTCCTTGGCAGTCTTCACGTCGCCTCCTTGAGCAGCTTGCGCGCCGCCTCGACCGCGTGGCCGTAGTCGCGGTGCATGACCACGCTGGCGAGGGCGTCGCGGAGAGCGTCGCACTGCAACTCCAGCCTGTTCGCACGCGCAAGCGCGGCTTCGGTAGTGCGCCGAGCGCCATCGCGCTCCATGACCACCTTGGCGTGCTCCTCAACCAACTTGGAGTGGATGTCATCCACATTCGCGTGCTCGCGCTTCCAGAAGACCCGCTCCTTGCTGTGCTGGTCGCGCTCCTTGCGCAGCCGCCTCGCATCCTCGGCCCCGCAGCCAACGTAGCCGCAGTCGTGCGGCTCGCGCTCGGCCGGCGGATCGGTTTGCGGCGACTGCCGCCTCTCGGCCCGCATGTCTGTTGCAGTCTCCGGCTCGGGCTTCGGCGCCTCCGGCTGCTGCGGCTTGTCGAGTTCGTTGAGCATGGTGTCGATCTCTTGGGTCACGCCGCGCACCGTTTGTCCGACGCCGCGGACGTGATCGTCGTCGTTGAGCGGCGACAGCTTGCGCCAAGCGTCCTTGATCCAATCCCGCAGCCTCGTCAGCACCTCCGCGGCGCTCGGCTCGGCCAGGACGCGCTCGGCGGCTCTGTGAACGGCGATGGCCTCCACCGTCCATGCGTTGGCCTTCGACGGAGGGCC
>Ga0075430_100000147_pt1 | contig 45061 bp, 60 predicted proteins | sample RhiMetdeltSRZDD4_FD_75294 | JGI IMG/M metagenome (GOLD analysis project Ga0075430, IMG submission 75294) | Populus rhizosphere microbial communities from Tennessee, USA - Rhizosphere MetaG P. deltoides SRZDD4 | ecosystem: Host-associated > Plants > Roots > Rhizosphere > Soil | place: USA... | reverse complement strand
CTCAAATGTCTTCGCCAGCCAAGTTGTTCCACTGCGCCCGTTCCCAGTGACGAGCAGTGGAAGTCTGAATCTGTGAGCATCCAGCTTGCTCACACCGTATAGCGGGGTTCGAGAGCGCTCGCTGATGCGCCCGTAGCTTACCAACTTACGGCCCGCTCCGTAAGGGCTGCTGTTTGTTATGTCGCTCATGTAGGGTTACAGTACCTTCTTCATTAGCTTGGTGACCTTTGCCCGCAAGTCTGCTACGTAGTCGTGCCTCCATTTGTGCTGTGCCTTTGCGATCTTGATACGATCCTTGATGAACTCCCTCAGCTCCTTGCGGCTGCCGACTGTGAACGGTTCGATATCTATGTCGTACTCACCGCTGTCGTCGTAAAAGCTGCGCTCTCTGAACCTCTCGAATGTGCGCGTACAGTCCTCGTCGAACGCGATGGGCAAGCCAGCACTAAGCATCTCGAAGAACCGTGTGGCCGGGCTGTGATACTCCGTGTGTTGCCGCTTGTCTTCTATGTACAGTCCAGCACCGTACGAGCGTAGTCGTTTTAACCAATTGTCGCCCTTGATAGGCTGCAGCAGGCACAGTCTTGGATACAGCATCGGAAAGTCTTTGCTTGGCGATGCTACGTGCATCCAATCGCCTGCCTTGGCAAAGTACGTGTCGAACGCCTCCTTGCGATAGTCCCGGAAGTAGCCGTAGTAGATGGCACACCGATCGAGTGCAGACGGCTCTGTGACTGGCGGTAGATCTAACGGCGTGTAGGCCATTGCATTCCAGTTGACGTACCTGTCGCGCTTGTTCTTCACGTACTCTTCGACCGTGGTCCAGAACTCCATGTCCGGCAAGCCTGCTTCCTTGCGCTCACGAAATGCCGCACGGAATGGGCTCTCGCCTTTTGAGTCTGACTTGGGCGGAACGATTGCGTAGTCATTCTGTATCCAAATGATTCGCTTGGCGATGCGTACGGCTGGAGCTACGCATTCTATGTGCTTGCAGAATGCAAACGGCCCATTCACTATGAACAGCACGTCCAGCTGCTTCAGCTTGCCGACGTTCTTGCCGAACCATTCGTTGTTCCATACGAGCGGAGCATCAGCAAGCTCCGATACGAGCCGTGCGATCTTGTCACTTGGAGTGATGCTCGTATCGCGCGGCTCTATGAAAGTCCAGACTGCCGCTTTCATAGGCCCTCCACCTTGCCGCACTTCTTGCACTTGTACTGCACATCGACGGCCGTACATCGCCATACGTCGCTGATGCAATCCCAATCATGACGGCACCATATACGTTGCCACCACTTTGGCGACAACATGAAAAGCAGAGCAGCGAAGAGCATCGCTGCTAGCACTACGATCAGCATCCACACGCTTGTGTTCAATCCCATGGCAGATTCTCCTGTACAGGGGCTGTGAACTTGGAACGAGTCTTGCCCTCCTTACGCTTGATGCGCATGTACTTGTCGAACTCGCAAAGCGAGTGCTCTATCTCGCGCATTTCAAACGGTGTCTCGCACCTACGCGTGAGTGCGCTCAGCTTGCGTGGCGCCATCTTCCACAGTGCGCGCATCATGCGGTTATAGTCCGGCCTTGGCTTTCCCGACGGCCACTCGTACGAGCCGCACAGCAGCCTATGAATACCGCGCATCGCGCCTGGGCCCGCGTTGGCCCAAGATAGCTTGTCCTTCGCATCAGCGAGCAATCGCGTGTGGCGAAGGTCACACACGATCTCATACGCAATGAAAGGCCCTATGGTCGGGACCTTCTGTAGCAGCTGTGTTGCGAAGCGCATCGACATCTTGCGCTTGATCTTGCGTGCGAACAATCTACGGTTAGGCGGTCGCTGCGGCAAGCCTTTTAGCCGGCGCTCTTCCATGTCCTTGGGGTCGCGACCGTCCCACAACACTTCTAGCGCTTCAGATATCGTCTTAGCCTTGTCCGGCTTACCTGCCGACGGGATGATGTACGCGCCAGTGAAGATCTGCTTGCCTTCTGCCTTGCGAGCGTGAAGTATCTCTATGGCTTTGGCCAGATTCCATTTGCGTGGCGCTAGCCCATAGTCCAGGGCGTCGTAGGTTTCCGGCCAGTTGAACAACCGGAACATGGCGACTCTGAACAGTAGATCTTCATCCTTTTCCACCGCCTTGCTTCCTAGCATGGTGATGTATCTACGGACCCACTCTTGCGTGACCCGGTCATGCTGTCTGAACGGGTTGGTGAACTTGTACTCCTGCAGTATGCGATCCTTGGTCCAAGGAAAAGGCTTGCCAGTCTTGCGCGACTCGTAGATCTTGTGGCGCTCGTTGATCCAATACCAGAACATGCGCAATTGCTGCGCTCTCCATTTGATCTTCATGGTAGGATCACCTTGATCTGAACATCAGAAATGCGATAGCCATCGTCAGGCCCTGATCGTAGTTCAGGATTGGTCACGCTAGGATTGTCCTCGTCGTATCCGTTGTGCCACGACACTTGCTGTAGCTCGATGTGCGCTACCTGCACGCCTCGGCACTCCGGTCGCCGCTGAAAGCCCTCCACTAACGCATGCACTTGTCGCTCCAGCTCGCCCTTGAGCTGGTTGATAGTTTTCAGTTCTTGGTTGCTCATTGTTGCTCCGTACTGCACCTACGGGTAACGATCAGCGCGCCGACTTGAATGCGCGGCGACGCTTGCGCACACTGGCGTTGTGCTGCTTGTACCAGCGGAACAGTGCGCAGCGCTCTGCAGCTGCATTGGCGTTGCAGACGGCCGCACGCTCGGCTTGCTCACGACGATTCAATCTCACGTCTGTGGTAGTCATGCTATCTCCTGATTGGAAAGAGCGCGGCCCCTAAAGCGAGCCGCGCTCAACATCATCAACTGCGGATTGTGCTGCTACTTACGCGGCCTTGATGAAGCCGCGCTTGACGAAGAGCGGGAGCCACTTCTTCACCTTGGCGGTGTTGAGGCCCTCTTCCTTCGCCGTCGCTAGCAGCGCCTTGACCTTGATGCCCTTCTTCGGGATCAGAGCAATCAGGTCGGACTTCGGTCCGCCGCCGGGCCGCTTCTTGAGGAAGCTTACAGTAGTACTGTCGCCGATCTTCACCTTCTCGACGGCCTCGCTCTTGTCGGCCTTGGCGGATTTCTTCGTCTTCACGGAACTCTCCTTCTTTGAACTCTTGGGTTTGCGACGCGAGGGCTTGTCGTCCTCTTCGTCTTCGTCTTCGTCCTCGTCCTCGTCCTCGTCATCCTTGGCGGCGCGCTTGGCTTTGGACGACTTCTTGCCGAAGCGCGACTTGCGAGGCTTCTCCTCCTCCTCGTCTTCGTCTTCCTCCTCGTCTTCCTCTTCGTCTTCGTCCTCCTCTTCGTCCTCCTCTTCGTCCTCGTCCTTACTGCCCTTCTTGCCCTTCTTGGCCTTGCCCTTGCGACGCGAGGGCTTGTCGTCCTCTTCGTCTTCGTCCTCGTCCTCGTCTTCGTCTTCGTCTTCGTCTTCGTCTTCGTCTTCGTCTTCGTCTTCGTCTTCGTCCTCATCACCGTCCTCGTCTTCCTCGTCCTTCTCACGGCCCTTGGCCTGGAGGGCGGCGTTCTTGCGTTCCAGTTCTTCGTTCATTTCATCATCCTCTTCTGAGTTGGACTTACTTCTACGCGACCGGCTTGGAACCGGCCACTCATCCTCCAAAGCCTCGCGGTCACGTATTCTGACTGCACCGGAGTCCTTGGTTCCATTGAGATAGTTGCGCACATCGAATGCCCACACTACCAGCAATACTGCGAAATCGAATGCCTCTATGTACTCGCGTGTAGCAACTGGCCGTCCGAGCCCCGTGCCTATCAGCAGGCTGAGCTGTGCCCAAGATAGCTTCGCTAGGCAGGCTTGCATCTCGAACATGAACTTGGCGTCTGCCTTGCGCTCATTCAAGTACAAGCAATAGGTCGGCGGCTTGCTACCGGCTTCCTTGAAGCTCTTCAGCATGAAGTCAAAGAGCTGCGGTCTGAAAATCTTCATCTTCACACGATCGAGCATGTGCTGCCGCGCTAAGCGCGGATCCTTTGGTGCTCGCGTTTCTTGCCGTCCACCGTTCTTACGCGACTGCTTCTCTTCTTGCTTCGCTCGCTCACGGCGTCGTGCACGCTTCCGTATCGCCTTGAGCTCTTCTCGTGTCGTCGGAACGAACTCTTTGCTTTCCACTTGTGTTTCTCCATTGCTCGTAGCAGCCGCTGCTGCCCCTCGTCTTTCTGTTTCAGCGACGCGTACATGACGTCGTCGACTGTACCCTTGGCCATTATCAAGTACACTAGCACGCGACGCTTCTGACCTTGTCTCCATACTCGCTGATAGAACTGTTCGAAGTCTTCTAGGTTCCAGGTCATGGCAAAGTAGATCACTATGCCGCCCTTGCCTTGCAGGTTCAAGCCGTAGCCTGCCGTAGCAGGATGCGCGAACATCACAGGCTCTGCGCCACGATCCCATCGACGCAAGTAGCGCTTCAACTCTTTCGGTCGCGTGCTGCCGTCTACGAACGGCGCGTCCTTGAATTGCGGCGCGTGCTTGGCAAGATACTTCTGTATGCGCTCTCTGTCGTGGCGGAACTCGTAGGCTACTAGCGCAGGCTCGCCATTCAACTCTTCCAGCAGCTCGACTAGATTGTCCAGCTTGGCGTCGTGCACTGCCTTCCACCTGCGTGTGAAAGGTTTAGTTTCATCGGTGATGTCACCGTAGTCGTCGTAGAATACCGCGCCGTTTGCAATCTGCCTGCACTTGCCGCTTGCCACTGCGGCATTCGCGGCTACGACGGCACCGTCCTTGAACAGCATGACGAACTCCTGCTCCATCCTGTCGTACTGCTCGCGCGCCTTTCTAGGCAGTCGTACCTTGCGCTTTATGAACGTGAGGGGTGGCAGATCTAACTGATCATGTCCGTAGCGCAGAACCAGCGGTTTGATCTTCTTGAATAGTCGCTTCTCGCCGCCTTCCTGCAACTGCCAATCCTTGCCCATGAAGCCTGTCGGCTCGAAGTAGCTCAGCCTGAACTTGGTTATGTACCTGCCTAAGCTCTTACCGAAGTCTAGCACGTAGATTTGTCCAAACAAGTTCAGCAGACTGCGTGGCGCTGGCGATCCTGTCAGAATGTATCGACGCACGAACCGATGCAGCACCTTCTTCAACGATTTGAATCGTATCGTGCCGTGATTGCGTAGCTTGCTCGACTCGTCGACCGCCAGCATGATCTTGCGATCATTGAACCACCAGCGTTGCTTTTTGTGCGTGAGCCACTGCAAGCCTTCGTAGTTCATGGCGAAGATGCTCGCGCCGCGCTTCAACGCAGCTTCACGATCACCGTGCACCACGCTGACCTTCAGCCCTTCTAGCCCTTTCCACTTCTTCACCTCTCGTGGCCACACCTCGTAGCATATAGACTTCTTAGCTAGTACGAGAAGAGTATCGACTACGCCGAGCGCCTTTAGGATCTTGAAGATAAAGAGAATGATCGAAGTCTTTCCCAGACCTGGAGCTAGAAAGAAGCCGGCTGAGGCACGCTTTAGCCCGAAGCGCATTGCGTCCTCTTGATAGGGCTTTGGATTGTAAGGCTTTCGCACAGTGGTTCAACGCCTCTTCACAGGTGAATGCTACCTTGCATTTGAAGCCCATCGCTCGATAGCGCGCGTGCCTGATCTTCTGCACTTCAGTCGGGGCCTTCTTGGCGCGCTTGAACTCAATGAGCACTATGACACGGCCGGGCAACAGCACCAGCCGGTCGTTGCGACCGATGACGCCGTACGGTCCCATCGTTCCGAGCTTGATAGCTTCGCCACCAATCTTATGTATCTTGGTGACGAAGCGCTTCTCGGCTACCTTCTCAAGACGGCTCACGTGACGTGCCTGGGGCATCTAACTCCCAGCGAGCCGTACGATGCCCACCCTATGGGGAGGTGGCTAGCGTGAACGTTCGTTAGCGCCCTCTCTATCAGAGACAAGTCCGCAACGTTCATTGATATGCGAGCCGTCATGCCTCTACCTTTACACTCGCAAATGGAGCATATGAAGATAGGTGAGAACTTGATCTCCAAGCTAACCGTGTCGTAAGTGTTCACAGCTACCTCCCGAACAAGATCTTCTTCCATGCCGTGCAGTTGCCAGCACGATCACTTCGTATGGGGCACCATCGACAGTTGTCCTCTGACGGCGAAGGCAGGTACTTCTTTTGCGGCGTCAGCAGCCTCTCCCCCTCCTTGATCCAACGCTTAGTGTCGCGCTTCAACTCCTTTGGGGTGTACTCGTAAGAACGAACGATGCCCTGGTCGGCATACCAGAATTCGACCTGCACCTCTTCGACTTTCGGATAGAGCGCGAAGCCTATGCACGCACCGAGGCTTGCCTGATCTGCGTGCTTGGGGTACTCACGTCCAGTCTTCAGGTCTTGAATCCACAGTGTATTGTCACGTGCGTCGGGCAGAACCGCTGCGTCCATCTTGAAGACGACCCACGAGTTCCACTTGACAGGCTGCCAGTTGGGGTCTACGCCCCAAAACTGTTCTACGATAGGTTTAGCCTTCTTCAAGCGTTGAAGCTCGTCCTTGAAAGGCAGGAACTCGCGCGGCACTCCATTGATCTTCCCTAGCAGGTAGTTCTCCTGTTTCTTATGAAGCTCATTGCCCCGCAGTATCGATGGGTTTTCATCTTCGTCTTCGGACTTGACGCCTAGAACGAAGCGTCCGTAGTACTGGTACTCGCAAGTCATCTTGGTCGACCAGCCTGTGAAAGACCAGCGCGTCACGCGCTTGGCGCCTGCCTGTCTACCCTTCTTCGCAATGCTGCTCACGGGCATAGCGCCGCTGCCTTGAAGATGCGCATGAGGTGCTCCGCCTGGAATCTCGCGTCGTCAAGCGCGTTGTGCTTCAAGCCTGCGAAGCCTGGCTTGGGCACCTCGTGATAAAGACGCTTAACAGTGCGGTAGTCCCTCTCGTTGAAGAACTTCCATGGAATGGGTAGGGACACCATTTCGTAAGCGACCTCCAGTATGGCCAAGTCGAACGACGTGCCATTGGCCCACGGCTCGATGTCCTCCTTATCGGCGTCGCGCAGCACCCATCCGCGCAAGTTTGACAGCGCGACCTTCAGGTCGACTGTGCCAACGGACAGCGACGCTAGTGCGCCCGCATTCTCCGGTCGCGACCAAAATTCTTCCGTGGTCTTATCGGTGATCAGACCGCAACTCAGGCAGTCCTGCACGTTCACATTAATGCACCACTCGTCGACGATGCGTCCGGCTTCCACGTCGAAGGCGACGGCACCTATTGACATGATGGCCGCACGTTTGGTGACTCCCATCGTTTCCAGATCGATCATTATACGCTTCATTTTCTTTTCCTCAGTGAGAACACGTTCTTGGTGATCTTCGCGCCAGCGTTACGCAGCTCGTCCATGATAGCGTCGAAGGTGTACGGGCTAAACAAGCTCGTTGCATCTTGCAGTAGAGTCACGTCATCAACGGTGATGCGACCGCTAGACGCTAGACGCTTGATCAGCTGCTTGGCAGCTATCTTTGCTAGGTCACGAGCAAACTCGTCGGTGTTCATTTCCATCGCTGTCTCCAAGTACTGCCACGGCATCGATGGCCTGTTGTTGATCGGCGTACGGGCCGTACACAAGATACGTGCGCGTCTTGTCGTAGACCCACCACGCAGCCTCGTCGTCCTCATCACGACATAGGTGGAGAACGGCGCTGTTCTCGCACCCTGCCGCGTGCTCGCCTCCCAGCCAAAGTTCAGCGCGGCACCTATGGCATGGCGCTATCGCAAGGGATAGAAACTCTGGCAACTCTTCGCGCCGGTGCTTTCTCCACATCAACCACACTATGATAGCGTTTGCCACAAGCCACAGTATAGCCCACATCATGCCGCTGCCCTCGCCCAGGAGAAAGTTGAATACTTAGGTTCTGCCAACATGGGCACCCGGAACTTGACGTCGCACATGGCTCTCGCGATGCGAGGGCCGTACTTCTTGCTAGGCGCCATGCAAACCAACTCGTCATGCACTTGTATCGCAATGCGAGCCTCTGGCACCTGCTCGCGCACGTTGATCATCCCCTGCTTAGTGCAGTCGGCAGCGGATGGCTGAATCTTGTAGTTCAGCATCTTGTACTCAAAGCTCATCCATCTACCTTTGTCCTTACTGTAGACCATGTCCTCGCAGAAGTACTGTCGTCCGCCCCATGTGCGTAGCGGCTCATCGTGATTGGCTAGGTCTTCGAGTTCTTCCATGAGATCGGGGATGCCGGGCACTACCTTGAACAACGCCTTCTTTATCTTACGCGCAGTAGCCGTGCCGACTTCCAATCGTGCTGCCAACTTGCCCAGACCCATACCATAGATGATACCGAATACCGTGATCTTAATGTGCTTGCGCTCGTACAGCACACCGGTCTGCTTGTAGATGAGCTGACGAACGAACTCGTGTATGTCCAAGTTCGGATTTTCCAAGTACGCACGCATTAGCACGCCACGTTCGAAGTGCGCCAGAATACGCAGCTCTTGCTGGCTGTAGTCGACGCAGATCATCACCATGCCTTCGTCCGGTACGATATAGTCTCGCAGCCCGCGAAAGTCATAGTGATAGTCTTCGCGAAGCCAGTCTTCAAGGAGCAACAGCGTTTCGCTGTTCTGACTCTCTGCTGGATTGGCAGGCACGTTCTGCAGGTTGGGGTCGCTAGAGCTGAAGCGACCGCTGCGTGCCCCGCCTCCGCCCTCGTCGTAACCGCGCACCTGATTGAAGTTCGGTTGAATGCGCTCTCCGTGCTTCGACTTCTCAAGCCACGGTTCTATGAAGCTCGTCATGTACTTCTGCGACACCGACCTGATGCCGAGCAGCTGTATGAGTTCCTTGTCATTACAGCACTTCTCAAGATGGTCCATCTTGGTCGATATCTGCTTGCCAGATTTAGTCTTGACGATAGTGTCCAACTTACCGGCTCTAACCAACGCATCTGCAAGCTGCTTGCCCGAGTTGATATTGAAGCCCTTCTTATTAGTTTCGGACTTCAGATTCTTCGGATCTACGCGCAGCTTCTTAGCTATGCGTCGTATGACGTCGTGTTCCATCTCACGGAACTTGTCGCGGCACTTGGCCAACCGCTTGCGATCTACGCGCACACCGCCGCGCTCCATGTCCATGGATATTTCCGTGCAGGCCAGCTCGCGCTCGTAGGCCTCCTCCATCTGATGCTTGAGCACGTACTTGCCGAAGCGCTTGTAGATGCCCGACGTTATGCGCAAGTCGTCGGTAGCGTATTCTCCCATCAGATCGCCCGGCGCTTTCCACATGTGGTCGCCCCATGACGTAGGCTTGCGCTTAGCCTCTGGCACGTGCTCTAGCACCCACTCTTTGAGTCTATCCTGCGCTTCGGGTGCTATGTCTAGGTACTTGTGCCCTAGCGGCTTCAGTCCAAGATCACGCTCGTAGGGGTCGTGTAAGAACGATAGGTACAGCGTGTCCTCGACGCGGCGCGGCGTCGGTAGACTCATATGCACACGGCCGACATCCAGGTCGAAGGCGCTGTGATGGAATACCGTTCCCTTGCACCCATACGCTTCGATGAGCCTAGCACGTGCCGTGCCTACATCGCAGTTGTTACGCTCGGGGTGCCCCCATGCATAATACTCACGCTTTCCTCCTGGCATTTTGATTGCCACGCCGACTGGCTGCGGTGGATAGTTCGGTCGAGACTCGATGCCTTTCGTTTCGAAGTCTACTATCGACACGTCTTGTGTGTTGATCATTGAGTCAACCCCACCACAGGCTTGCGATAGATATGCCTATCGCAATTAATGCGAGTCCTATCGCCGCTATGATCAGCGCCTCGTCGTCTTGCTGTCTCATGCCAAATACTCCCTCAGCTCACGCTCCTGTCGCACCTTCGTGTAGCGTCGATGCAAACGCAGTATGACGTCGTTGCGACGCTCAGCGTCGAGCTTGCCAGCTTCTTCCTTCAGCGCTGCCAACAGTTCGTCCTCGTTCATGTGAGGCAGCGCTTCGTTCACATCGCGCCAGCTGGCCAGCACGTTGTCCGGCCGATAGCGCTCTCTAATCTTCGACATGGCAGTCTCCTAACGCAGACTGCGCGGCCATGAGCACCGCGCGTCTGAAATCACACACTAGCCAGCGTTGGCCGCGTAGTACTCGCGATCAAGCAGCTGACAGTTTACCTGCTGAAGCGCGAGCCTGAGCGCTTTTTGCTCTTGGGCTCGTCGTCTTCATCTTCGTCGTCTTCGTCGTCGTCTTCGTCTTCGTCTTCGTCTGATTCTTCATCAGACTTACTCGAAGATCGAGAACGTCGGCCATCCTTGCCAGACTTTGAACCTCCCTTGCGAACTGAGCGTTTTCCGCGTCGCTCATCTTCTTCATCGTCTTCCTCGTCGTCCTCATCGTCTTCATCGTCGTCTTCATCATCTTCGTCATCGTCTTCGTCGTCATCGTCTTCTTCATCGTCGCCATCATCGTCCTCCTCGTCGCGCCGGTATTTGGTCTTCTTCGACTTTGACTTCCTGCGCGACTTGCGGTCGTCATCGTCTTCATCCTCATCATCCTCATCCTTGCCACCGGTGCCCTCGAACGGCTCCATGAGCAGCTTGCGCGCCTCTTCGATGCGTTCCTTCAGCGCCTCGACGACCTCCTGGTCTTTGATCTTCTCCTCCAGCTCGAACGTGGGCACGGGGTACGCTTCGTCCTCGTCGAACGACATAAGAGTCACGACGCTGTACGATGGACGATGGACTTCGTTGTCCAACGTCTTCACGTAGGCGCCCCACGTGTTGTCCTTGCCCTTCTTCTGCACAGAAGTGACTGGCAGATCTATCGTGGCAATCGCCGCCTCTGCCACATCCTCGGCAGATTCGATGTCGTCGACGTGTATGAGAGCCAAGCGGCGTCGCCCCTGGCACGCCTTAGCGCGCCCCTTGCCGCTGCCCCACTCGTTGAACGGACAGCCGTCGCACTCTTCGTTCGGCGGCTTCTTCACATTCTTGTGCGGAGCCATGTCCTCACCGTCTTCGCTCAGCGCGAAGCACGACGGGATGTTCGGCTTGTCCTCTCTGAACTTCCCCTTGTACAAGGTGTTCAGGTATATGAAGTCCAGCACTACGACCTTCATCTCTCGGCCGAGCTTCTCTTCGCCGAGCGTGTACCGTCGCTTGCGTATGCTGATCTTGTTGCCGCCACCGCCGCCTCGCGACTTCTCGCGGGCTGACGATCGTGAAGCCTCCTTGGCTAGATCTTTTTCCCAGCTGCTGCTTTTTGCCATTGCTACTTCGCTCCTCGTTTTGTGATAGTGATACCAAAGCGTTCGAAGGAAGCGATGCCGGGAACGGTTTCGCCTTCATCGTGCCGCGCCTTGATGGCGGCCACGCTTGGCCGATTCTGGAACAGGTCCAGCGCCTTGTGCCGTAGCACGTACTTGTCGAACAGTCGACGATTCTTGATCGAGTAGAACGTGGCACGACGAATTCGTGCCACGCCCTTCTTTCCCTTGGAGCCATCGATGTCCTCTCGCTCGAAACTCTTAAGCAGTCGCGACTCCAACTTAGCGCGACGACTCTTGAGCTTTCTCAAGTCGCTCTCGGCTGCCTTGATCCTATCATCAACCGCCTTCATCAAATCGATCTGTACTCCAAGGGTTTTGGCCACAGCCTACTCCTCCATCAGTTTCAAGGTTTCCTCTTCTGAGAGGTCGTATCTTCGCATGAAGTCGCGCGATGCCCCATAGACCTCTACTCCACGACTGGTGCGAACGCGCTTCAACTCTACGCTGCCGCGCCAGTAGTACGTCTCGCTAACGTAGTAGGCAAGCGCTAGGATGCTAAGGCCGAGCGCCATTCCAACAATAATGGCGCCGGCCCGCAGCAACGCGTTCACTCCCGACGCTTGTCCAGATAGCGCTTGTGCCTGTCGCACAGAAGGTTAGCCGTGCCTTTGCACGTCTTGCACGCGGCCAATTCTTCCGCCCTGATCCGCTCCCAGATCTCTTCGCGGTGCACCGCTACTTCCTTCGGAGCAACGACGCCGAGTCGCACCTGATTGCCCTTCACACCTAACACCGTCACAGTCGTGTCTGTGCCGATCATGATAGTCTCCGAAGTCCGCCGTGTTAGTATAAGCATTTCCATCTACTCCTGTTTGTCGTCACGAACCCGCACGAATCGCGGGTGCCTTAATGAGCCACCTTCAGTCTCTTCTTGAAACGAAGCCTCTATCAACTTGCCGATGATGCTCTTCGGCTTGTCGAAGAATGCCTTGCGTTGAACATCGGTCATGCCCGACACTCGAACCGTGCGGCCTTTGTAGTCGCACAGCAGCGCCCCGCACATGCCGACATACTTACCTCTTCCCTCCTTCAGTCCTGTGACTTCTATCTCCACGGTCTCCTCTTCTTTGATCTTCATCCAAAGCCAGCTGCGCGACGCGACCCACGACGCAGCCATGATCTTGACCATCGTGCCTTCGTACTTCGGCCTGCCAGTTTTGGGGTCTAGGCGCCGATGCTCGTTGTGTGCACGCAGCACTTGCTGATGATCCATCGCTCTGCACGGCTGCGATATGGTGATGCCCTTAACAGGGTCATCGTCAACAGCCCGCTGCAAAGCTTCCACCCGCGACAGCTGTGTTGCCTCGTCGATGCCCCTCTTGAAGAAGCTCAACGGCATCACATGAAACGCATGCAAGCGGCATGTCAAAGCTACCGTGCCCTTCGTGTGGATTGCTCCGCTCACATCTCCGAAGGTCATGCCCACGGCTTCGGTGTCGAACATCAAGCCTTTGCTCAGCGCCGGGTCGATCGACGACAGCCGCTCGCACAGCCGCCGTATGCTCGGATTCAAATGCGTGAACATGCCAAGCTCGCGGCCGTTGCGACTGTAGTACTTGGGCACGCCGTAGCTCTTGACCAGCACGACCACACGCACGCCATCCAGCTTCGGCTCGACGTATGCCTCCTTCCATGATTGCACACGTTTAGGGTCGTAGGTCTTGGCCAACATCACATTGAAGTCGCTCATCGAGCTGTTCTCCGTTCGGCTTCTGGATCGCTCAGACCAGACATAATTAGCGCCTGATATTGCGTGTACCCCTCATCTCGCAAGTTGAGATAGTTGATGACGTGCTGCTTGTCAGCATACGGGTACCGCGCCATCACGCGCGCTATACGCTCTTCAGCCTGCTCACTCACTGTACGTACCTCCTGCATATGCACCCATACGTTGCGACATCCCTGGCAGTTCCAGCCGCTTCCGTCGCATTGCTGCCAGCGACCACGGCCACGCGCCCAAGCGAAGAAGGCGAAGCCTTCTCTCTGTCCTATCACGGCTGCTCCTCCGCCCACTCTTCGAGGCTGTTGGCGACGTGAGTGGGCGTGCCTCCTTTAGCTATCACCTCTCGCACGTCGCGAACGCAAGCCAAGTAGCCGGCCAGCCAAGACGCCTCCGGACCGATCAGCTTGTTCCGAGTGTGACGCTCGTGCGCTCGTGCCCTCTCTTCCAGCTTGCGCTGGTTGATGGACTTCAACTGTTCGATACTCATTGCTTCTTCTCCAAAGCGTCTTCAGCCCGCTTGATCAGCTTGTTCACGTCTGAACGCACGACGTGCAGAATGCAGATGAACTCGCGCGTGCGCTGCGCGGATTGAATACCGAACGATTGTCGGTCGGCTATCCTCTGAGCGGCACGCAGTTTCGCATTGATCTGCGATAGATGGTCTTCATCAAACAGATCGTCCCACACACTACGCATGAGCTTCTCCTATCGCGCGGTATGCTTCCACTGCCTCCCACGCACGCTTGTACTCTTGGATCACAGCTGGTCTGCTGTAGCACTCGCCGAGTCTTAGCACTATCTCACCGCCGGCTTGCCGCTCGCGCAGCGTTGCAGGCAGGCCACGGTTAAGCGCTGCCCCAAAGCCGGCGCTAGGTTCCCACGGTCCGGCCCCCATGGCCATGAAGCCGGCTGTGCGCATGAAGCCTACGCTTACCATGGCGCACAACCGATCGAGCACTATAGGGTCTGCGGCTTGCTTTACGCACCATGCAGACCAAAGGTTTCGAGGCGGTCTACCGTGCCAAGTAAACGGCCCGCTTGTGCTGTCCACTACCCACACTTCGAAGACGCGCCCTGCCCTTGCCAAGCTGTCCACCAGCAAGGTGCACAGCGCTGCACGCCACAGCGCCATCTTGTTGTTGACCATGGCATTGGCCGTAACGTCGAACGCCAGTGTGATGCGCTTAGTGTTGACTGCCTGCCGCTGCGTGCGTACTGGCCGTGCCCAAGCAGTGTCGAGCTGCCCGCTCCATACGCGCTGGATGTCCAGGTCGTCACCAAATTCGCCTCGGACACGCTTGCGCCGTCGTGTCTGTTGCAGGCTAGGGAAGACCGGCAGTTCCAGCTCGATGCCTTCCATCATCTTGAGAAGCTGCTCGCGCAGCTCGGGCCAGCCGTTTTCAATCTTGTGCTGCACCTCTTCGAAAGACTTGGCGCCCCACCAGTCGATGGAAGTGTCTGTAGACCAGGAGCTGGTGCCGCAAGCGACCGTGCGCTTGTACAGGCCGGGACGGTTACGCTTGATCTCGACGAGATCCGGTACAAACTCGTCGAAGCTCTGCCACTCGTACGACACGCCATCCTCAGTCTGCTTGATCTGCACGTTCATGCGTGCCTTGGCCTGCATGTTGTCAGGTCCGTACATGGTCACATTGCTGCACATAGGTTCTTCTCCGCGGCAGTCCAGCCCTTGAAATACGCGGCAGTCCACTCAGGCTTGCTCCAGCTGTATCGCTCAGTCATCTTGGCCAGATCTTTGATGACGCGCGTACTCATGATACGCCGCAGCTTGTTCGAGTAGATTTTGTCTCGAACGCTCCATGCCCACTCGCAAAGTTCGACTGGCGCTATGCTGGCCTCCACATCACGATTGTAATCAAGCGTGATTAGTCCGACCTTGAAACGGTCGAGCGTCGCCGCGTCCAGCTGGTTGCGCCCCACGTACATGGCATCAGCCCCGTTACCGAACGTGTTGGCCGCAGCCACCAGCACAAAGTCCTCGTGCTTCGTCACACGACGCTTCTTGAAGCGTTGATTGACCGTGTAGAAATCGTTAGCGACCGCCTTGTTCATGTACGTGAGCAAGTTGGGATCGGACGCATCGATCTCATCGAGTAGGAACACGCCGCCTTTTTCATAGCGCTCCATCCACTCGCTAGCGTGGTGCTCGAACGCGCCTTGCTTGCCGGTCGGCAGCAGCTGACCTTTGAAGATGGCCTCGCTCATGCCTTCGGAGCACGACTCATCGCCGTACTCCAGATCTATGGCCTCAGCCAGCTTCGCGCACAAGAACGTCTTGCCGCAGCCAGCGGGGCCAACGAGCAGGATAGGTATGCGTGCCGAAGCAAGCTGCACCATCTGCTCAAACTCAGGCGGCAGCACTCCCTTGACCTGCTTGGTCTTCGTGCCGTTCTTGATAGTGATGGGTGCACGCCGCTCTGCCGCGTCGCGTACCTGCTCCTTGGCGAAGGCCTCCAGCTGCTTCTTCATGGCATCGACGCACTTGGTCACAGCGTCGAATGCGCGCTCGCCGATACTGTCGCTGTGCTGACTGATGACGTTAGTCAACGTGGCATACATGCGTTTTTCCATAGCCTCCGGCACCGAGCCGTCTGTGCCCTTTGGCTCTTGCTTGAGCACGATGATCTCGTATCCGGTCTGAGCCCGTACTTCATTGGCGAGGCACTTCTCTTTGAGAACCTGCGCGTAGGCTTCTTTGGTCTTCGTGTCTTCGCACGCAGAGAAGCAGCCCATCCACTCTGCCAGCACACGCTGCTGCCATCGCGGCATGCGCTCGAAGTTGGCGTCTTGCACTCGTGAAACGTTGCGGTTCACACCGCGAGTCCTACTACCGATAGCCATAATGATCTCCTATGGACGTGTTAGATCGGTCGATCGAATCAGATGTGATTGTACAGTTCCAAAGCAGCGCACACGGCTACTATCAAGTAGCAGGCCACCTTGGCAATCAGAACAACCCAAGCAGGGATTGGCGTACTGTCACTCATGGTGCCTTTCCCTTGAAAGGGATCGCATCTTTCACATGCCAGTCATCGCCGTACTCGGCCAGAAGTATTTCGTTCGCTACCTCTAGCGCGTCGGCCTTGTGCCGAACTCTGTGCACCACTATCTCATCAACGATGTGGTTTCCACACCCGACGAAAACCGCGTAGTCTAGTCGCGGCACTACCTTTACCCTGCGACGCATCTTGCTCTCCTGCTGTAGACATCCCAAAGCGTAGGCGCCTGCTTGGCCAGCTTCAGCTCCTCGCTCCAAACTTCTATCGCGATGTCGACAGCCTCTTCAGGCGAGCCGACGCTCGTGTTTCCCTCGACGACGAAGAACCCTTTATCAGACTCGACGCCTCTGATAGTACGGCGTCTAGTCTTGTGCTTGATGATTCTCACTTCTCTGCCCTCCACTTGGCTACAGCCTTGGCCACCTTGCGCCTTGCCTGTTCTACAGCCTTCTTCGACCACGACCGTGCAGCAGGGTGTGGCAGCTTTACTATCTGCGCACCACTGGCCATGCTCGGCTCGAATGTGGCCTGCGCCACGTTGCCACAGACTATCACTATGTCTGTCTGCAGCTTGCTTAGGTTAGCCGACAACCATTCCTTGCTCGGCTTGCCCTTGCTGCGTGCGCTGTGAACCAGCTGCGGGCAAGCATTGGTCACGCGAAAGTCTTGATGACCGATGATGTCGATCAAGCGCCGGCCCGAATGATTGTACGGATTTATATGGAACCAGCGCTGCACCTTGTCAGTCGGCATGCCCCACATGACTTCCAGTACGACCACGATCTTCGGCCTTGCCGCACGCAGCCTTTCAAGCGTTGGCCCATCTACGTGCATCGGCTCGGATAGCTCGCCGTCGAAGTATCCGTACAGCACGTCGCGCACCATCTTGATGACCTTGTTGCTGCAACCGTGCGCCCTCAACAGCACCTCGTCAGCGTCGTTCACTGGCAGCGCCACGTTCTCGAACGCGTCGTTATCGCCGGGCATCGGTTTTAGGTCTTTGCGAAAGAGTGGCTCGAACGTCAGCCGATTCTCTTCGGTGTTCAAGTTCTTACCTAGCAAGCCCTTCACCGTCTTACCCTTGAGCGACATTAAGATGCCTTCGGCAGTCATGAACTTGTTGCGCCACCGTTCCGGTACGACGTACTCTTTGTTGAGTACGCGGAAGTTGCCATTGTCACCATCCGACAAGGCGAATGCCTTGCACAGCATGGGCAGTTCCGTGATCTTCAGAGGCGACTGTGTCGACTTACTCATTTCGATCTCCTTCAGACTACGAACGCCGCCACGAAGGCGAACGCCAGAACACCAAACACGACTATGTCGATCGCCGTTTCGGTCCAGTTAGTATTGAACACTTTCGAATTGCTCATTGCTATCTCCGTTTGCAGAACAGAGAGCACTCACCATGAATGCTCTCTGCGCTACATGCGTCGCGTTCCATGCGACGCTGTATCGCTAATTCAGATGTTCGCTCTTTCGCGATCGGTGCTCACAAGAGCAATGTGCCGATCGCGCAGTTTGCGCGGCATGCATCCGCCATCTGAAAAACCGTATACCACTAACCGCCGCTGTCCGGGCCACACTGCTTCGATGAGACTGGTGCCCCGCGCATTGGTAGTTTGTAATTGCTGGCAGCTTGCGCCCTGCCTAACCGGTTGCGTTAACCGGCCGCGTTACCATGCAGCTGCATAGGCTGCACTTGTGCCCCTGCCTTGTTTAAAGCCGCGCAGTGTGCGGCACAACGGTTGCTAGGCGTTGCTTGTCGGCTTGCACGTTGGCGCGTAGGTGCAGCGGTGCTTTGCTGCGTTTCTCGCTGGCCTGTTACCTGCCAGCACCTAAGCGCTACTTGCGCTGCGGGCCACTAACCCCGCGTGCCTTTGGGCGTCCTGCCCGGTGCCCGGCTGTACCGTGCGGTAGCTACCCGCCCGGCCCGGTCTCCCAACCAGCACATATTATATGTGTGCAACTAGTACCGTTGCAACGGTATTACCGCACATATTTCAGCAACGTTTCGCGTTGCAGAACAAGCACTTACGCGCGCCGGCCCGGTGCTGCTCAAAAAGTGAGCAAGGTTTGCTCAAAAAGTGAGCAGCATGGACTCAGTGCGATTTTTCTCGTCGGTACTTGGCAAACTGCTTTGCCAGCCCGACGTAATGATGCGCCCACTCTTTGTTCCGCGCTCCGCGCCATTTGTCCCTATCAAAAACGGCGTAGAGCGTGACGAGGGGCGAGTCCTCTGTCAGTCGCACGCGACGCTTCTCCAAGCGCTGGTCAGTCAGCATGCTGGCCATGCGCTTGACGGTCACGTTGAATCGGTAGCGCGGGTAAGTGTGCTCAAACGTCTTCAGCAGGTCTTCGGCTCTGAACAGTGTCATGTCGGGCTTGCTGCCGTTGACCATGAAGATGCGGTCCGGGTCTTCGATGATACGCTCCACGTACTCGCCAAGCGGATCGAGTGCCAGCTCGATGATCTGTTTCTTCCACTTGGTCATCATGGCGTCGCCCTTCGGATCGACCTTGCTACAGTCCACGCTGTTGAGCAGGTAGTGCATGATGATCGACGCGCCTCCCGCCTCGCGTATCCACTCGTCGAGCATCCTGTAGGTCTTCGCATCCAAGCGCTCCTCCGGCCCTTCAATCACGAAGAAGCGGCGGTCGTTGCGCTCCAGCGCGAGCGCGTCCGCGTGATTGGACGTGAAGTAGTAGTTGCAGTAGTCGTAGTACTCCACCTCGGGCTGGAACTTCTCGTTGATCGTCACCGTCTCACGGACGATGGTGTCCTTGAGCATGCCCATCGCGTCACGCCGGTCGCGGTAGTCAGGCAGGAAGACCTCGTTGGTCACAACGAACTGCCTCTTCGCAGCATAGCCGTTGAAGCTGGAGGTGAGTCCCTTATTGGTCAGTCTGTAGAAGTTCCGCGCGCCATAGACGAACTCCATCACAGGATCGACGATGAACGTCTTGCCAGTGCCCTGCATCTTCGAGTACACGAACGGCGCCTGGAACATTTTGCTGCCAGGATGCTGAACAGGGTACGCGAGCCACTGCAGAAACCATTCGGCATACTCAGGCTCACGCATGATGTGATACACAAGGTCGAGCCACATCTTCGCGGTGCCCTTCTTCGGCTGCACTGATGGAGGCGTCCAGATGTTCAGCTCGTTGTCGCTACTCAGCTCGGGCTGTCCCGGCTGATACACGACGTCGTGCACGGAGCGTCGCGTCGCCGACTTGGCCCACAGATCCACGATGGGCACGGTGCGCTTGCCGTCGACCATCGCCTCGCCCAGGTTCAGGAAGCTCTCGCGAACGTGGTACAGGTTCTTGTAGTATCGTCCGACCTTGATATCGAAGAAGCGCATCTGGCTCTCGACGTAGCAGACTCGCGTGTTGAGGATCTGCACTTTCTCGCTGGCCATGTACGAGTGCCGTTCCAGCTTCAGGAACGCGTCTACGCCGTGCGCCTTTATATAGTCGTCCAGACCGGTCTTGGGGCCGGCTGTCTCTGCGTCGAGGAATACGAAGCTTATGTCTTCCGGTCCCTGCTCTTGAGTAAGCGTGAAGGCCAGCATGGACAAAGCCTGTCGCACCTCGGCCTTCCACATCACGTCAGCGTCGAAGCAGATCTCGACCTTGCGTCCTTTCCAATTGATGTCCTGCAACTCGGGAATGAGATCCCACAGTCGCTTCGATGATTTGAAGGAGTAGACGCCGCCTAAAGCCAGGCAGGCCAATCCCGCCTTCGCAGCTACGGCAGCTTTTTTCTCGCCCTCCGTGATGAGGATCATCTCGCTCGTGTCCTTGGCGATCTTGTCCCATTTCAGGTACGGAGGAAAGTATGCGTGAGGGGCGGAGTTGGCCGGCTGCGAGTATCTAAACGATCCGGTGCCCGAAGAAAACTTCCCTTTCTTGCCCTCAAGGAAGCGGACTCGCGAATAGGATATTCGCTTGCCTGTGAGATCGAAGTATGGAATGCGATATGAACATCGCCTTTCGCCGACGTAGTCATCCGTGTCGTCGGCAGAAAGAACCTCTAGTCCGAGCTTTTCGAAATCCTTTGACGTGAGTCCGGAGCGCTTTAGGTCTTCAAGCGCCAGCTCGGTCAGCTCCTCACGCACCTCATCACGACGACGCGACGACTTCCGTGTTCCGCCGCTTCGACTCTTCTTGCTTTTCATTCAAAGTCCTCATCAGGTGAGACGACTAGCGATGCCCGTGGTCCAAGTGCAAGCAAGGCCACGATCGCTGGTGCAGAGCGATGACGAGTTGCGGACACTCGCCAGTCGCCTCACTGATGAAGACTTTGATTGGAACACACCCAGGAGTGCTCCGACCAAACCTTCGCGATTCCTACAAACACAAACGCCCCGGACGTAGTGCCGAGGCGTTACCTGCTAACCATGTGCGCTGGCCGCTTGGCCGGCGCGTTGCCCGCCACGCTGTTGCACCTAGCGCTGCGGCCTTGCTTGCGGGGCGCATTATGCCATGGGCGCGGGCCGGTTTGCAACGTTGGTACTTTTTCGGCAGCGGCAGCGAGGTTGATAGGGTTGGCCAGCGCGGGCGCGATATAGCTTAATGCTTAATGCTCTATTGATAGAAGTAGTTTACACCTGATGTGCGTGCGTGATCCGCGCGTTTTACGCGTTCACATATAAAACATAGAAAGTATCTGAGCATGCGAGCATGCGAGCATTTTGTGTCCGCGACCTAGTTTTAACGGGAGGCGGAATGCTCACACCCTGCTCACATCTCGCCTGCCACGGGCCGGCGGGGCGTTTTGCTTGCCACACATATATATAGGGCCTTAAACTGCGCCAGCCTAAACGGTGCGCGCCCGGCTGTGCGCAGAGCAGTGAGATCAAGCGATGTTCGAGATCAACAGAGGAGATCCGCCATGTGAAGCAACCGAACTGGTTGAGGTCTATCTCGTCGCATCAAGAGTGTTGAGTCGTGAAGATGCCGAGTTCATTCTTTCGATCGTTTCGCTACTGGAGGATCCCTCGTGAGTAAGTCAAGCGAGACGGTCGCGCGCGCGAAGCGACGTAAATCACTTCGTGGAGTCAAGAGCCCGAAGGCTTTGGGCAAGATCAAGAGCCCAGTGCGTCGGCCTTCGCTCACTCACGGCAAAGGGCCGGAGGCTCTCGCGATGGTACAGGCCAAGTTCCTGACCACGCTCGCGAAGACGGGGAACGTAGGCGCTTCATGCAGAGCAGCTGGAGTCGCACGATCTCAAGCGTACATATGGCGATGTGAGGGCGAGCGAGAATACACGGAATCTCAACTCGCGCAGGCCGAGGAGTTCAAGAAGCTCTGGGCCGAAGCGCTTGAGGATGCTGTGGATCTCCTGGAGAAGGAGGCTGTGAGGCGAGGGCGCGACGGCTACAACAAGCCGATCGTGTACAAAGGGAAGGTCGTGGGCACGTACAAGGAGTACAGCGATCGCCTCTTGGAGATCTTGCTCAAGGCGCATCGCCGCTCGAAGTTCGGTGATCGCACTGAGCTGACGGGCGCAGATGGAGGGCCGATATCCACCGTGCGCAAGGTGGAGCGCGTGATCGTAGACCCGCAGGAGAAGAAGCAATGAGAACTGTAGGGCCGTACATGGGTGAGCCGATGCCGCTCCGAGAAATAAAGCGCATCGTTCCGTGGTTTCGAGTACGGAGAGTCTCTAGCAATCTTGTCGTGGCCGTCAAGCGCAGATCGCGCAGATCGCGCAGTCAGGCTCATCAGCGCAAAGTGTGCAAGGAGCGCGGCTGGTGAGCTATCAGTTCCGCCAAGGCACGACACTGCAGATCCCGACTGCGCGAGTGTTCCAGCCTCTCCTGGGGCCAGCGCGATACAAAGGCGCTGATGGCGGACGTGGCTCCGGAAAGACTTCGTTCTTCGCTGGCAACCTCATCGAGGAGTGCATCGTAGTTCCTGGTACGCGGGCCGTCTGCATTCGCGAGGTGCAGAAGACTCTCGCGCACTCCAGCATGCTCGTGCTCGCGGATACGATTCACAAGTACAAGCTCGCTGACGAGTTCGATATCCAGAAGTCCCGCATCCTCACTCCAGGAGGCGGAGAGATCATCTTCAACGGGATGCAGAATTACAATGCAGAGAACATCAAGTCTCTTGAAGGCTTCCGTATCGGATGGGTTGAAGAGGCACAGACTCTCAGCCAGCGGTCTCTCGACCTGCTGCGCCCTACGCTGCGACTCGATCCTGTGCCTGGAGTGCACCACGGATCCGAGATGTGGTTCAGTTGGAACGGTAGGGACGAGCGCGATCCCGTTGACGCTTTCTTCAAGGGCGGCGAACGACCGCCAGATTCCGTCATGGTCACGGCGAACTTCAGGGATAACCCGTGGTTTCCCGAAGTCCTAGAAAAGGAGCGTCAATGGGATCAGCGCCGCGATCCTGACAAGTACAATCACATCTGGGAGGGCGGGTACCTCAAGCGCTCGAAGGCGAACGTGTTCTCCAACTGGAGGACCGAAGAGTTCGAGACTCCGAGCGACGCGTTCTTCTATGGCGGAGCGGACTGGGGGTTCAGCATAGATCCGAGCGTCCTCGTACGATGCTTCATACAGGACCGCACGCTATACGTGGATCACGAGGCGTATGCCGTTGGGTGTGACATCGACTTTACTCCATTCCTGTTCGCAGGCATGGAGGATCGAGAGGTCAACACGCTGAACGCCGTCGCGCTGAAGAAGCTGGTGCAGTCGGGGAAGCGTTACTCTGGAGTTCCAGGATGCAGGAACTTCGAGATCAGCGCGGATAGCGCTCGTCCCGAGACGATCAACTACATGAAGCGCCACGGCTTCCCGAAGATCGTCAGCAGTATCAAGGGCGCAGGATCGTTGGAGGAAGGCATCGAGTTCCTGAAGGGCTTCGATATCGTGGTCCACCCTCGCTGCCGCCATGTGATCGATGAGCTGACATTCTACAAGTGGAAGATAGATAAGGACACCGAAGAGGTCACGAATGAGTTGGAAGACAAAAAGAACCACACCATCGACGCGCTGCGCTACGCGATCGAGAAGCTTCGTAGGAAACGCAAGCGCTCCGGCACTTGGTAGGAGATCGACATGAAGAACCGAACGTTTACTGGATGGATGCTTTTCTTGACGTGCTTCACACTGATCGCACTGTGTGTCGCGTACATGAGCACAGCGAGTGCGCAGACCGCGCCTACGGGGTCGCTGACCCTCAGTACTCGCGTCAACGCGAATGGCACGCTGACGCCCACGCTTGCATGGAGTACCGCTCCCGCTGCGACATCCTGCACCGCATCGGGTGACGCTGCTTGGACCGGTACGAAGGCCGCATCTGGAACGCAGACGCTTGCGGACTTTCCGACTACGACGCCGAAGGCATACTCTCTCGTGTGTACGTGGCCATCGAACACCTCGGTGCTTCTGGCGTGGACACCTCCGACGCAGAATACTGATGGCAGCGCTCTAACGAATCTCGCAGGGTATCGTATCTCGTACGGTGTGTCCGCGACTGCGTTGAGTCAAACAGTGCAGGTGGCGAATCCCAGCCTGTCCGCGTACACGATCGACAACCTGACTACGGGAGCGTGGTTCTTCGGGATCAAGGCTTATACAACGCAAGGGTCAGAGTCTGTACTGTCTAACGTTGTAAGCAAAACGATTGCTCCGCCCGTGGAGTGGACGCAGTCGACTGGAGTCAAGGTGCCCAAAGCTCCGGTGCTGGAGTGATTTGAGTTTCTACAACAGAGGAGATGAAGATGAACCTGTTCAAGCGATTCGGTCTTGCGCTGCTTCTGGCTGTCGGTCTTGGGACGACGGCCAATGCAGCGAACCTCACCACTCAGACGGTGAGTTCTGACTTCACACTATCGCTCGCAGCTGCGGCAGGCGGAGGCGACGCGTTCCTGAACGATGGGCGCACGTTCTTCGTGGTCACGAACGGAGGCGGCTCCCCTATCACGGTGACCGTCGGCGTTCAACACACTTCGATCAAGGTGCCGGGACTTGGTAGTGTGACGTTCGCTGCGATTCCTGTGACGGTCAACGCTGGAGTGACCAAGTGGATCGCAGTACCGAAGGGTCCGTACAACGACTCGAACGGTCGGGTGCAGATCACCTACAGCGGTGTCACGAGCGTGACAGTCGGAGCTGTGCGAGTTCCCGAGCTCTAAAAGGAGCGCCTCATGCCGACGAAACCGAAGGGCGCTGGTCTGCTGCGTGTCATGTCAGCAGTCGGCGCGACTACGCGGGCCCTCATCGCGAAGCTGCATGGGCAGCAGTTCGATGGTGCTCGCGATCTGTACGACGTGTGCGGGTATCCTCGTGCGCTGATGCCATCTGACTACGAGGGCGCGTATCTACGCGGCGATATCGCCGCACGCATCTTGGACGCATTTCCGGATGCGACGTGGAGAGAGTCCCCTGTCATCAAGGCTGAGAGCGACAAGACAGGAGAGGGCGCATTCAAGAAGGCCGTGGATGCGCTGGCCGAGGAGACGAAGCTCTGGTACGCACTCAGTCGTTTGGATCGGCTAGCCGGCATGGGGCACTACGGAGTCATGTTGATAGGCATGGCGGGCGCAGAGCCTCTTACTGAGCCTGTGAGGGGCAAGTCCGAGAAGATCATCTACCTGTCTCCGCACAGTGAGCGCAGTGCAGACGTGACTCGTTGGGATGACAACGCAACGAGCCCGCGCTTCGGCAAGCCTGAACTTTACAACCTCACGATCGGCGTGGGGCGCACAGGGCAAGGAGGCGGAGAGCGTCGCGTCACGGTGCATCACTCTCGAGTGATTCATGTGGCTGAGAAGGCGTTGAGTGATGAGGCTATCGGACAGCCTCGTCTGGAGCGCATCTGGAACAGGCTGATGGATCTGGACAAGACTCTCGGTGGATCGGCTGAGGTCTACTGGCAAAACGCCGCCATGATCCGTGCGTGGGTCGCAGATCCTGAGGTCGAGTGGGATCCTAAGGAGCAGGAGGATATGAAGGCTCAGCTCGAAGAGCTCATGCACGGCCTGCGCCGTGACGTTCGCCTGCGCGGTGTTGCGCCCGAAGTGCTTTCGGGCAATCCCACAGATCCTACGGGAGTGTTCGATAAGCTCATCGATATCATCGCAGGCGCGCAGGGAATCCCGAAGCGCATTCTCATAGGCTCGGAGCGCGGCGAACTCAGCTCTGAGCAGGATGAAGTGAACTGGGCCTCGCGTATCCAAGAGCGTCGCAAGCACTATGCGGAGCCTCTGGTGATTCGTCCGTTCATCGACCGATGCATTGAGTACGGTATCTTGAAGATGCCGGAAGGCGGCAAGTACATTGTTGAGTGGGCCAATGCCGACGCGCTCGGTGAGCAGAGCAAGGCGGAAGTCGCAGAGCGGAAGTCTAACGCGCTACGGAACTACGTGAGCACTCCAGGCGCAGAGTTCGTTGTGCCGCAGGAAGAGTTCCGCACGTCGTTCCTCGGCCTCGATCCTGTGAGCCAGTACACTGGCGAAGCGCTCGAAGGCCGCGAGGCTCCGGTCGATGAAAGCAACCCTGAGGTCGCTGATGAGTTTGCACAGAACAGACTAAAGGCGAATGCGAAGCCTCGCACGCTCTATGTGAGGCGCAACGTCCTCAACGCGAAGGACATCTTGCGTTGGGCGTCAGAGCAAGGATTTGCTAGCGTCGTGCCGGGCGATGAGATGCACGTGACTATCGCCTATAGCGAGCAGCCTGTCGATTGGCTCAAGGTGGGCGAGTCGTATAGTCAGGAGCGCGACGGTTCTATGCGTGTCGCACCAGGGGGCGCGCGTCTTGTCGAAGAGCTGGGCTCAGATGACGCTATCGTTCTCATGTTCACCAGCTCCGAGCTTAGCTGGCGCTGGTTCCACATCAAGGAGTGCGGAGCTTCGTGGAAGTATGGCGAGGACTACCAGCCCCACATCACGATCACCTACGAGGGAGATCCGGAGCTGGACCTTACCAGAATCGAGCCGTACAGAGGACCGATAGTCCTCGGACCTGAGATCTTCGAAGAGGTAGTCGACGACTGGTCGTCTGACCTCGAAGAGGTGAGCGCGTGATGCATAGTCACGTGCATACGAACGACGTATTCCGCGTTGATCCGACGCGGACTACTTCGTTGCGCCAGCGATTCGAGAGCGACCTTGCGCGTCGATTCGAGAAGCTGAAGCGCCTCGTTACGCAGGTCGTAGAGAACGACAACGGCTTCGGGCTTGCTACAAATGCCGGCAGGTTCGCGTTTGATAGCGATGCGCAGAAGGCCACAGCGTTCATGCGATGGCTGCGTGAGCAAGCGCGTTCAGGAGTGCTGGAGGTCAAAGAGGGCGAAGCGATCGCCTCTGTGAAGAAGCCTTGGACCAACAAGTACATCACATCGGCGTATCAGAAGGGGGTGGCGAACGCGGCGTCGAAGCTGAAGGGCGCAGGGGCGAGGGTTTCCGACAAGTGGATAGACGCCTCGTTCTTTCGTCCGGTACATGCGGATCGTATCGCGCAGATCTACACGCGAACGTATCGTGATCTTGAAGGCATCACAAAGGAGATGGACAGGCGCATCAGTCAGACGTTGGCGCTTGGACTTGCTGAGGGCAGAAGTCCGAAGGATTTGGCACGCGAGCTGAACCAGACGATAGAATCGATTGGCATCACGCGCGCGCGTACGCTCGCACGCACGGAGGTAATCGCGGCGCACAGCGAGGCCAATCTCACAGCGTTCGAAGAGGCTGGAGTGGAGGGCGTTGAGGTCGAGGCGGAACTTAGCACGGCGACCGATGCGTGTCCGCTTTGCGAGGCGCTTGAAGGCAACGTGTACACGATAGCTGAGGCGCGCGGGCTGATACCAGTTCATCCGAACTGTCGCTGCGCTTGGACACCGAAGATAGTGAATGGCACGGGCATCGAACTGAGGTAATGGCAATGAGCAGTAAGACAGCGGTGTTCGGCGCACTCAAGATACACGCCGACAAGATCCGTCAGGAGACATTCGACGGGCGTCCACACACAGTCTTGCCTGCGATCATCGCGATCGATGGCGTGATGAATGGCGCGAAGGTCACCGCCGAAGAGCTTGGGAAGTACGTCGATAGTTGGAATGGCCGGCCAATTCCGTTGCTCCATCCGCAGAAGGCCGGCGAACCGGTGAGCGCTAATCTACCGGATGTTCTTGAGCGCAGAGTGGGCACCGTATTCAATGCGTCTATGGATGGCGACGCATTGAAGGCTGAGTTCTGGATTGACAACGAGCGCATGGATCGCATAGGGGAGACTAGTATGCTCTCCAACATGGTGGAGGGCAGGGTCGTCATGGAGGTCAGCACAGCATACTTCTGCGACGTCGTCTTGAACGTCGGAGAGTACAAGGGTAAGAAGCATGAGGTCGAGCACAGAAATCTGCGGCCCGACCATGTGGCTCTGCTGCCCGAAGAGATCGGGGCATGCAGCGTAGGTGATGGGTGCGGGGTTCCCCGCGTAAACAAACTGAGGTTCACTATGAACGAGGCACTGAAGACACTGATGAAGGCGCTTGGCCTTCAGACGAACTGCGCGGCGGACAATACTGCCGAGATCGCAGCCAACGTGCTGAAGATTGCCGAGAAGCTGAAGGCGAACGGCAAGCTCACTGGCAAGCAGTTCGAATCGCTGGCCGAAATGGACGAGGAGCAGCGCGGCATGGTCGGCGCCATCCTCGGCGCTATGGGCGAAGCCGACAAGGCTGCGGCCAAGGCGGCGAAGGCCAAGGCGAAGGACAACGCTGCGGATGACGAAGAGGACTACACGGAGGAAGAGCCGGCGAAGAACAAGGCCAAGACCAACGGTCGCGAACCGGTGATGATGTCGACCAAGGATATCAACGCGCTGATCGACAAGCGTGTCACCGAGGGCGTGGAGGCTCGTGAGCGCGCGTCGGTCGTGGAGACGATCAAGGCCAATTCGGCCAACACCTTCGATGACGACGAGCTGCAGGGCATGTCGCTCGCTGCGCTGCAGAAGTACGAGAAGTCGCTGCGTCCGGTGGACTACTCCGGCCAGGGCGGCTTCGCGACCCATCAGGGCACGCAGCTGACGAAGCACAAGCCGCTTCTTCTGAACCACGGCGTTCTCACTGCGCCGAAGAAGGAAGCGGCGAAGGCCAACTGATTCCGATTCGAGTGCAGAGCTGATTCGATTTCGCCAAACACACCTTTAAGGAGGTAACGCAAATGGCGAGCAAAGATACTCCGAAGACCATTCTGCTGGGCGGTTGCCACGGTCTTCAGCGCGAGGGCAAGGCTGGCGGGGCGATCACGCCCGGCATGTTGCTGAACATTCGCGCGCTTGCAGCCGTCGTCGCACACAACGAAGCCGGACAGGAATGTCAGGCGGCGTTTGCGATCGAGAACGATTTCGTCGGCAAGGGCATCAGCGATGCCTACGCGAACGGCGAGCAGGTGCGCTACGGCGTTCTGCCCGACGGTGAGCGAGTGTACGCTCTCGTCGCCGCGTCGCAGAACATCGCTCTCGGCGATCTGCTGACGTCGAACGGTGATGGCATGCTGAAGGAAGCCGGTGCGACCGACTTCGTTATCGGCATCGCACGTTCGGTGCTCGTGACCGGTGTCGGCGTGACGGGCCGCATCATCCTCGAGATCGCCAAGGGTCGCGGCATCGCGTAGCCTGGGTCTTCAGTCCGCAACGTTTCGTTTCACATCGACAGGAGAAGGTTCAAATGCCAAGAGCAATTTCTGCGGCAGTGCGCGCGGCAGCGTCCGGCGCAATGATTCTGCCGTTCGGCGGGAGCGGTATCGACAGCGAGGCCAAGGTGCTCGCGTCGCGACCGTACATCAACGAAGAGGGGCACCCGTGCATCACGGTCAACACCGGGCAGCTCGACGAGAACGGGATGCCTGTCTACCGTGAGCAGCGCATTCACGTCAATGCGACGCTGCGCAAGGATGAGTGGCTGCGCCTCGATGACGTGCTGATCACTGCTGCTCGTGAGCGTCTGGTGATCGTCGAGGATCTGCGCGCGGCCGGACTGACGTACAGCGTCGGCGGTCTGGGCGTGCTGATCAGCGAGTGGGAGAAGAGCTCGGAGATCACGGATGCCGAGGTCACTATGGATGGCGAGTCGGAGACGGATGGCGACCGTCAAGAGTTCGGGCTGAACGGTGTACCGATTCCCGTCATTCAGAAGCGCTTCAAGATCGGTGAGCGCGTGCTGATGGCGAGCCGTACCCGTGGCGCGGCACTCGATGTGACGACTGGCGTGGAGGCGGCGCGTGCCGTGGCTCGTACGTCGGAGAGCATCGTGTTCAACGGCACGACGATGGGCTCGGTGGTCAGCGATGGCAACACCTACCAGATCTACGGCCTGCGCACGTTCCCGGATCGTGCGACGTTCGATCTGGCGGACTGGGCCAATGCGGCGACGACGCCTCAGGCGATTCTGGACGACATCCTCGCCATGATCAAGCTCCTGGAAACTCAGGAGCGCAAGTTTGGGCCGTTCACGCTGTACATTCCTGGCGCGTTCGCACACCGCTTCCGCGAGGACTTCAAGGCGAACGGCGATCGCACGCTGATGCAGCGTGTGCTGGCGATCGAGTCCATCGCTGCGGTTCGTGTGGCGGATGCGCTGCCGGCGGATCAGGTGATCTTGATCGAACTGGATCGCGGTACGATCGATCTGGCGGTTGCATCGGATCTGAGCAACATCCAGTGGGGCTCGCCGTCTGGTTGGACCAACTACTTCCAGACGTTCGCAGCGTGGGCTCCGCGTCTGAAGGCGGACTTCGACGGCCACTGTGGCATTTGCCACGGCACGGTCTGATCTGAGTCGCTGATCACAACGCTTAGGAGAATCCCATGCTGGTGCGAGTGAAAGAGGGCCGACGTCACAACGGCCGAAACGAGAAGGGCGTACACACTGTGTACGAGGCAGGCGCCACTCTCGAAGTGACGAGCACGCAGTTCGAGGCTTTCAAGGACAAGCTCGAACCGGTCAATAAGGAAGAGCCGAAGAAGCTTGTCAAGGAAGAAGACGACAAGAACTTCAAGGGCAAGGGCGAGAAGAAGTAGGAGACGACCATGGCCGTTACCGTCGCAGATGTGCGGTTGATTTACGCGGGCTCGGCGAGCGATGCTCAAATCACCGCTGCCATTACAGATGTAGGATTGTTGGCAGCGGCATGTCTTGCTGCGATCTCGGATGTAGCAGTTCGAGATGCCGTGCAGAAATACTTGGCCGCACATCTGCTGACGATCGTTGACAGCAATGGTGCTGGCGTCGCCCAGTCTTCAAGTCTTGGCGATGCCTCTGACTCCTACTCAGTCGGCGCCCTTGGAAAAGGGTTGCGGGCTAGTGCGTATGGCCAGATGGCCATAGCGTTGGATCCGAACGACTGCGTGAGCAAGATAGGGAATCCGCGTGCTACATTTCAGAGGGTCTGAAGATGGCTTCGTACAAGCGGCACATGCGTGAGCAGATTACGTACTGGCCTCCGGCTGGTAACGACGGCTTCGGTGGCACCGGATACGGTGCGCCGCAGTCTCGACTGTGCCGCTGGCAGGACGACGCGACGTTGTTCAGGGATGCTCAAGGGCGGGAGGTGACGAGTCAGTCTGTTGTGTATGTCGACAGTCCAGTGGTGAACGGTGGAAAACTGTTTCGCGGTATTAGCGTTGCAGGGACTCCACCCGCAGGATCGTTAGAGATACGGCAGGTCGGCGACTCACCGAATCTGGTTCAGTCTTTGTCGCTTACGAAGGTGTATCTGTGAATGCCGGGAAAGTAGAAGGGCTGCAAGTCGTTCTTGGCAATCTGGATCGTCAGATCAGCAGCATAGAAGGACGCACGATGGCTGGTCTGCTGGAAGCGGGCTTGCAGGTTCAACGGGTGGCACAGGAGCGTACGCCCGTTGACACCGGCAATCTGAAGAACAGCGCTTTCACACGGAAGGAAGGAGAGATGTCGGTGCTCGTAGGATTCAACGCTGCATATGCGGTGTTCGTCCACGAAAACTTGGAGGCGAAGCATCCGACAGGTCAGGCGAAGTTTTTGGAATCGGCGCTGCGAGACAATCGCGACGCCATACTGCGCATCATTCAAGAGAGGGCGAAGGTATGACGACGCCTGCTGTAGAGTTGGCTCAGTTTCTAGCGGACAACGGTATCGGGCAGCGTGGAGGTGACACTCAGTGGTCCGTTCATGTTTCTCGTGAGCCTGCGGCGCCAGATGACGTAGTGACGTTGTACGATACTGGAGGCGGCGAGCCTCCGTCTATCAACAGCAATCTACGCGAGTTCGCTTTGCAGGTGCGCGTCCGTAGCACAGACTACGTTGCAGGCATTGCACGTCACCAGTTGATCTTCAACTTGTTTGCGCAGCCGGATGCGGTGACGTTAGGCGTCGCACTCGAACGGAATATCGGTGCTAACAGATACGTCGGCATCTGGGTGACTGGAGAGGTCACGCACATCGGACGTGATGAGAACGATAGGTTTCTGCTAACGGCGAATTACGAGCTTCATCGAAAACCACTGTAGGAGTTGACCATGTATAACGGTCGTGCATTCAAGATCATGAGAGGCACCGTTGCTGCGCCTCTCGGCGTCATCGCTGCTGTGCGCACGAAGAGCGCCACGCGCGCGCGTGAGCCGGTGGACGTGACGAACGATGACAGCAGCGGCAATCGTACGCTGCTGCCGGAGCCGGGCGTGCGTTCGGTCGATGTTCAGGTGGAGGGCGTGGCCGACTTGGCCAACTACAACTGGATGATCACGACGTGGCTCGGGAACCTGCACTCCGCCATCTTCATACAGAACGCCGATGGTTCGACGGAAGAGGCCGCGGACGGGTTCTTCCTGAACAGCCTGGAGCACTCGGGTGAGTCTGCTGGCGACGTCGCGTTCACTGCTCAGTTCATGTCGAGCGGCGCCATCACCTACACACCGGCGCCGTAAGGCCCAGGTTAGCAGCATGACAACAAGACAACTGAAGAAAACACTCGACATTCCGCTGCCAGACGGCGAGACGGCCACGCTGAACGTGGACTTTCGCATAATCGAGATCGTAGAAAGAGTCTACAACCAGAACGCCGACTTAGTGGCGTCTGTAGATCTTTCCACGCCATCTCGCATGCTGCGATCGAAGATCGCTGCTGTCATCGTGGAATGGCTTGCGGTCAAGGAGACAGGCTTCAAGCGGTCGGAGATCAAGGAGTTCGTACTCACGGCATCACCGCCGATGCTGAATGTGTTTTCTGGATGCATTCAGGCGGCGGTGCTCTACTCGTTGAAGTACATCGATGATGATCAGTTTGACAAGCTGAAGCGTGGAGAGGATCTCGAAGCTTCAGTCAAGAAGGAACCCAAATCGGGAAACGACGACGCGCCGACACCTTCGTCGCCGAGTGCTACCGAGTAGCAGTTGGTATTTGGGGGTTTGCGCCGAGCGAATTTTGGGCCATGTCTCCACAAGAGTTCTGGCTCATAGTCGATCAGCGCAGACCACCTGAGATGATCGGCGCGATGCGGGCGGATACGTTCGAAGAGCTTAGAAGCATGCTGCACGAGGACGCTACCAATGCCAAGTCTAGGTGAACTTACAGTCGCTCTTGGCGCACTGACTGGACCGTTCAGGCAAGACCTGAGCGATGCCAGAGGTGAAATCAAGAGCACCGAGTCTTCGATGCGGTCGATGGTGAATACGGCCGGCAAGCTCGGTGTGGCGGCCGGTGTAGCTGGTGCGGCCATCATCTCCGGCCTGGTCAAGTCAGGATTGGACGCCATAGATTCTCAAGCGAAGCTGGCTCGGAACATAGGGGCCACAATCAACGGATTACGTGGACTGCAGCTGGTCGCTGTGGACTACGGCGTGAGTCAGGAGGAGATCAACCGAGGCGTGGAAATCTTTACGCAGCGGCTTGGACAAGCGAAGCGTGAAGGAGGTCCTGCTGCCGAGATGTTGAAGCAGCTCGGATTGAATGCCAGCGACCTGTCGCGCATGGACGTGGACGAGCGCATAGCGACAATTGCCGATCGTGTACACGCGCTAGGACTGTCGACAGAACAGACGGCAGACCTTTTGCGACAGTTTGGCATACGAAGCTCTGAGATGGTGGACATGCTTCGCCAGGGCGGCGATGCGATACGTTCCGCTCGTAAGGACGTCGAAGACTTCGGCCTTTCGGTTAGCGAGGTCGATGCTCGCAAGGTCGAAGAGGCTGGTGATGCGATCGATCGCATCGGTCGAGTCGTAGAGGGCGTACGAAATCAGATAACGATTGCCCTTGCGCCCATACTGACTGAGCTTGCGGAGAGATTCAACAACACCGCGAAGGCCAACAAAGGATGGGGAGACACAGTGCGCAGCGTTGTCGAGTCCGCCATACGAGGCTTCGGCAAGGTGCTGGACGTCATTCACGGACTACGCGTGACGTTGAAAGCGGCAGAGCTGGTGGCCACAGGATTTGGCGCGGCCTTCTACAGCGCGGGACAACTCATTCTAGAGGTGTTTACTCGCGTCGTTGACGGCGTGACTGGTGCCATCAACGTCGGCATCCGTGCAGTCAACAAGCTCGGCGGCAGCATCGATGAGATACCGAGCTGGGCTAACTCTGACTTCATGGAGGGCGTACGCGATTTCGCCAACAAGTCGCGAGACCAAGTCGGCATCGTTCGTGAAGAGCTGCACAATCTGGCCATGGAGGAAATGCCAAGCGCGAAGTTCGAAGGCTTCTTGCAAGCAGTGGCAGCACGGGCTCAGACTGCGGCCGAGAGCCTTGAACGTGCGCAAGCTGCCATGGGCAACCAGGGTGCAGAAGGCTTTGGAGTGGACACTACCGAGGAAGACAAGAAGAAGCAGAAGGAGCTGGAGGCGCTGCGCGAACATCTTCAGGATCGCATCGAAGCTATCGCAGAGAACCTGTCTACAGAGGAAGAGTTGCAGCAGGCGCATTACGAGAAGGATTTGGAGGCGCTTCAGGCCGCCGAGGAGCAGAAGCTCATCACGGCGGAAGACTTCATGATCCTGCGACAGAAGCTCGAAGAGGACAATGTGAACAAGCTCACGGAGATCCGTAAGAAGAACATGTCGGATCTCGAACGCTTCACTTCTCAAAGCTACAGCAAGCAGGCTGCGACGGTGATTGCGTCGCTTGCCAACATGACAGCTGGAGTCGCACAGCACTCGAAGACGATGTTCGAGATCAACAAGGTAGCGGGCATCGCCAATGCCGTTGTGAACACGGCTCAGGGTGTGACACAAGCACTGGCCGCATACCCTCCGCCTATCTCGTTCGTCATGGCTGCGGCCCAAGCTGCTGCAGGATTGGCGCAGATACAGGCTATCAAGTCTGCGCAGTTCGGCGGTGGAGGCGGTGCGCCGTCTATTGCAGGCAGCACACCGGCGACTCCAGTTAGCCCAGTTACGAGCGGTGCGCCCGGAGGCGCTAGCGATCAACAGACTGTTAGGATTCAAGGGCTTGATCCTACCAGCATATTCAGCGGCCGACAGGTCGTGGATCTACTCAACAGCGCCGTTAAAGACGGTGCAAAGCTGGTGCTCGAATGAGTATCGTCATACATCAAGACCTGACTCTAGCCGGCGATGAGCAGGACGTTACGAACTGCAACCCTCGGATTGGCTACGACACCGTAGTTACAGCCGGAACTGTGACCTCAGACCAGGGTGCCGCAACGAGAATCAATCTGGCCAACCCATCTACCTACTTGAAATGGACGGCAGATAACAACGGTACGCAGAGCGTCGGGGCAACGCTAGTAGCCGCACGCACGGTGAATTACTACGGCATCGCAGCCCATAATCTGGGGACTGCAAGCGCCGTCATCACGTTCCAGTCTAGCATCAACGGCGTTGATTGGACTGATGTGACAGATGGCGTGCTATTGCAAAACGACACGGCTATGATCGAAGAGTTCGAAGATCAGTTTGCAGCGTATTATCGCATTCTCATCGAAGGGGCTACGGTAGCGCCGTCTATCGGGGTGCTGTACATCGGTCGTATGCTTCGCATGCAACGGCGCATCTACGTAGGGCATTCCCCGTTTGTGCTACAGCGCAGGACTGTGGTAAGCAGCGGCAAGTCTGAGAACGGCCAGTTCCTCGGGCGCGTGGTTCGCAGCACCACGTACGAGACGAAAGTTCAGATGCAGAACCTAACACCTACTTGGGTTCGTCAGCGTCTTGATCCGTTCTTGGCGTTGGCTGCTGATACTCCATTCTTCTGGTCATGGCGTCCATGCGAGTACCCTACTGAGGTTGGGTTCGCCTGGACAAAGAACGACCCGTCTGTATCCAATCAGCGGCCTAACGGCATGATGGACTTCAACATGGACATACAGGGGATTCGCTAATGGAGATCGTAACGTTCGTAGAGATCGACATCGGAGCGCCTCCAGTGACGTTCCGATTCGGCTATGCTAGCGAAGAAGGCTTGGACTACGAGCACATTCCGAGCCTGAAGAGTGTGGGAGTGCGGCCGGCAGTGCTAGACCCTGGCGAATCCATCGGCGAGCGTGAGACGGTAACAATCAGCTGCATCGACCATCTTCACAGATTTGACACGGACGACTTCTACAAAGGCACGTTCTGGACAAAGTTCCGTGCCCGATACCCGACGATAGAAGGCGCGCCGATGCGCGTATTGCGCGGCATTCGTGGCCAGACGTTGGCGAGCATGGACACGTATTTGTACGTCGCGGAGAAGTTGCAGATATCACGGACGGGTGCGACGCTTACCGCGAAGGATCCTCTGTCGTTGCTGAACTCCAAAGCAGCGCAGGCTCCGCTAGTCACGCAAGGGGAGCTAGCGGCGGATCTATTAGCGGCAGGCATGGCATTCAATCTGACACCGGTCGGCGTAGGCAATCTGCAATATCCGGCCGCAGGCAAAGGGGTGATTGGAGGCAAGGAGCTCATATCGTTCACGCGCGTGGGGGATGCTATCACGATCACGTCGCGCGGCGAAAACATGGCTGCTGAGGATCATGAGGAGGGCGCCAAGTTTCAGTTGGCGCTTGTCTACAATGGGGTGCTGCCATCTGTGATTGTTAACGACTTGCTTATAAACTACACAGAGGTCGATCCGGCGTGGATTACGATTGCAGACTGGCAACAGTCGGTCGATGCCTTCATCAACCGCGTGTACACGTCTACCATCGCAGAGCCGACTGCGGTGAAGACGTTGCTGGATGAACTTTGCGAAACCATCGGCCTGTCGTTCTTTTGGGATCCGTTTGCCAAGCAGATACGCCTACGCCCGCTGCTTTCGTCGGCGACCGCGTTGCTGCTAGATCAGAACGCGCTGCTAGATGAGAGCTTCAAGTCGACAGAGCAACCGGAAAAACGCGTGTCACAGGTTTGGACATACTACGGGCAGCGTGATCCGGTGCGACCGGTAGACGAGCCGGACAACTATCGTCGTGTCGTCATAAAGTTCGCTCCTAATGAGGGAGACTTTGCGCAGCCTGCGATACGCAAGATCTTCTCACGCTGGATTTCATTCGTAGGCAGGTCTGCCGCAGAACGCTTGAACGACTTGATCATAGCACGCTACCAAGTGCCGCCACGCAAGTTCACCTTCGAACTGTTCAGAGACGCTGACTTCGCGCTACCGCCTGTCGGTTCGTTCGTCAATTTGCGCCACTGGTTTCTAGTGGACTCTGCTGGAGAACAGGTCACCGTCAATGCGCAGGCCGTTTCGGTTACGCATGACGACTCTGATATTCAATATGCCGCTGAAGAAGTTCGGTTTGCCGGCGAAGACTTGGAGCCGGAGACCGATAAATACGTGTTCATAGAGAGCGATGTGTTCAACATCAACCTTCGCGAACTGTATAATCAGATCTACAACACGCCGAATCCTGGGGACAATATCTTCTTCGTCGTGACGACAGGCACTCGCGTGGGCGGTCTAGTGCGCCCGAACTACGTCGATCCGACTGTGCCGGCCATGGATGTTGGGGCATGGCCCGAGGCAGTGAACCTAACGTTGATCAACAACGGCAAAGTGCAAGGCATCGGCGGCACGGGTGGCGGAGCAGAGATCTTAGGGTACAGCAACCTAGGAACGAAGGGTGGAACCGCTCTGTACACGCGGAGAGCCATTACAGTTCAGAACAACGGTCCGGGCATATGGGGCGGCGGCGGAGGCGGCTCAGTAGTGCTGTCTACTCCGACACTTGACGCGCGAACCAATACTGGCGGCGGCGGTGCTGGCTTCATAGGTGGTCTGCGCGGACTATCGCCTCCTGATGAGTTTGAGTTCGTTTGGATTGTAGATGGCCGTGACATCCGTGATGGTACCGAAACAAACGGAGCCTTCGGAGACATAAGCGACATCGGTGGCCTTGCTGACGGCTTTGCTGGTAATGGTGGCGCTCCTGGAGAGGTAGGCGGCGGAGTAGGCGGCAGCGCGCCAGTAGCTGGAGGAGCTGCGGGCTTCGCGATAGACGGGGTTTCATTCGTAACATTCGCGCCTGCCGGTACTGTTCTAGGTCCGCAGGTTAATTAAGAGGAGGCCACATGGTTGGCATCGTATGGCAGGCGAACATCGTTGACCTAGAAGGTAACGTCATCCCTGTCGCTAACATCGAGGTTCGAGAACAGATCACAGGGACGCTAGTAGCTCTCTTCGGAGACTACGATCTTACTGCTCCGCTGACAAACCCCACACAGTCCGATGGCTTCGGATTTGTGCGGTTATTCGTTGCGGATAGAGGACTGTATAGAATTACCGCGAGCAAGGGAACGTTTAATCGTCAGTGGACGCACGTGTTCTTTGGCGATCCGTTCATATCCGGTATGCCGGCAGGGATCTCTACGCCTGCCGTTCTTGCTGCTGGAAACAACAACAATTGGAATGCCGGGCTGAGCAGTGTTATTGGGCGCGTACGCACGCGCGGCGATGCTGGCGGTTCGGTGCTGACCGGCATGGATGCGACGGGGGTAGCAGACGGGTATCGTGTCGTGCTCACGAACATCGACGCCAATCCTATCACTGTACTGCACGAGTCGGGGCTGTCGCTTGCGGCCAACAGGTTCAACACGAACGGCGACTTGTTCTGGCCTTCTGGAGTCAGCCATGAGTTCATACGCGACGCGGCGCTTTCTCGCTGGTCTAAGCTAGGTAACTAAGAGGAGTGAACATGAAGAAGCGAACAAAGATAGGGCTGCTCAGCCTGCTGGCGGCAGCATTCAGTACAGTCGTACTAGGGCAATCGTTCACGACCTTCGTCAATGAGAGGGTCACGACGCAACTAGATTTGCAAGGAACGCTGACAGCTAACGGCAGCACCGGTACGACTGGACAAGTGTTGACCAGCAACGGCGCTAGCGACATAGCATGGACAACGCCTGCGACCGGTAGCGTCACGAGCGTGGCGCTGACCGTGCCTTCCGGGCTGAGTGTGACTGGGTCGCCTATCACTACCAGCGGCACTCTGGCGATTTCCACCACGCTGAATGGTGTTCTACGGGGTACTGGAAGCGGATTTGCCACGGCTGCGTCATCGGATGTGATCGGCCTATGGTCCGGCACTTGCAATAGCACAACGTTCTTGCGTGCCGATGGCAGCTGTCAGGCTGTTGTCAGTACTCCTGGAGGTTCTGACACGCAGGTCCAGTTCAATGATGCTGGCGCGTTCGGTGGCGACGCAGGGATGACCTATAACAAGACGACCGACAACTTGACGGTCGGGCTGTTGAACAGCATCGCTCCATCAGATTTCGCACGACTGTCGCAGGCGAACACGTTCACAGCGAAGAACACCTTCACCGGCATCTCTTCAGGAGCTTCGGCTGGCGGGTTCACTGCTAATCTTGAGTCTACGACTCCCGGACTACAGTGGTTAGAAACGGACGGGTCGGCTACCAACCAAATCTGGCAGATGTTTGCTGGCGGTGAGCAGTTCGTTTTCAGGCTCGGAGAGGGAGTATCGCAGTCGATACTTACTGTCGATAGAACTGCGGGCGCAGTTGACACTATCAACTTTGCTAACGGCACGCTTCAGTCTGGTGGCAACCTCGTACCGAATGTAACAAGTGCTCCAACGTGGACAGGTATTCACACGTTTAGCGGCTCCCCTACAGTCTTCAACAGCACGGCGCCATTCTTTCGGTTTAACGAGTCCGATGAAGGCACCAACGAAAAGCGGTGGCTAGTAGGTCCGTTTACTGGAAGCTTTATAATCGGATCGGAGAATGACGGCGGTGGCGGCGGCGCGAACGCGTTGGTCATAGCACGCACCGGCACGACGATGGATAGCATCACTCTATCCGCCACGACGGTAACCGCCGATAGTGCGGATCTATTTCACACCGGGCGTCAATTTTCTGCTGGTGGCGCCTCTAATCAGTCTACAGCGATACAGCTGTGCCACGCTGGCTCTGGGTATGCTGTCGTTGGATCTAATGTTGTGTGCACCACGACTGGAAATCAGTACAACTACGGTATCAACGATGTAGCGTGGCTTTTGGACTTTGAAAACCAGGGATCTGGGAAGTTGACGTTTAGGCGTGCGGCAGCGGGCACCGGAACAATTTCTTTCAGTGATTTAGGGTCTATCGGTCCAGGTGGCTGGACTGTGAACAATGTCAATGCAAGCGGCAACACGCTCACAGTTACTCAAAGCGGTACTGCTAGAATACTCTTGAACGACACTGGAGGGGCTGGCAACTCTTTGGTAGTGTTTAGCGACGCGGGAACCACGCGAGGCATCGTAGGATCGTCGAATGCCGCCGGCCAGTGCATATCGGGCGACGCCGCAGGAGACCTATGCATTCGAGGCGACGCGGGTACGATTCGCTTTTCTACCGATGGCGGCAGCAGCACGGCTGCTACTATCAACTCATCAAAAGTGCTGAACGCGATCGGAGGCTTGCAGGTCAACGGCACCAATGCTTGTCTTTCTGACGGTACTAATTGCTCGGGCGGTGCAGTAACGACTGGCTCGTACACTGGAGCCGTGTCTGGATGCACGACAGATCCAGCGCCTAGCATCAGCTACGCCAAGTTCGGTCCTATCGTAGTCATAACGATTCCGGCGTTCTCGTGCACTAGCAACTCGACAGCATTCAGTGTTTCTGGTGCTCCGTCTACCATACGCCCTGCCTCTGCTTCGGGCGGGACAATGATGATGCCGTTCGCTACTAACAACGGTACTAACAGTGTTGGCACCTCGACTGCAGCGATGAGTTCTGCTGGAGTCCTAAGCTTCGGAATCGGCGCTCCTTCGGGCCAGCTATCGGCATGGGTGTCTTCTGGAACGAAGGGCGTATTCCTTAGCACCATGACATACTCGACACTGTAGGAGAATGACTGTGTCCAAGTTTAGTCAAGCGTCGAAGGATCGCCTCGCTACGTGTGATGCACGGTTGCAATCGATCTGCAACGAGGCCATCGAGATCGTGGATTTCGTGGTGCTGCAAGGACACCGTGGGCAGCAGGAACAGGATGAAGCCTTTCGAACCGGCAAGAGCCAGAAGCAGTGGCCGCATGGCAATCACAACGCCGTGCCATCGAAGGCTATCGATCTTGCGCCCTACTTGCCGCAGGTGAAGATAGACTGGAATGATCTCATCGCGCTCGGCCGTTTGATGGGGGTCATTCAGGCAGTCGCGCATCGACATGGCGTCAAGCTTCGGTTCGGTTTGGATTGGGACGGAGACTTCAGGAGCGTCGACAAGGATCCTGACGAAGGCTTCATGGATGCGCCGCATATAGAGTTGTTAGAATAGCAGCGGGAGTTGAAGGTGTTAAACGACGTAGAGAAAGCGGCTGGCCTTGTTGGTAAGATTGGCAAGCGCCTAAAGCCGCCAAAGTCCAAAGACCCTACAGTCAACGCGTGGAGGTGGTTCATCGTGATGACGGTAACGGCGAATAGTGTGGCGCTGACAGTCCACATTCTTTTGGCGTGCGGCATGACTCCGTTCTTTGCGGGGTTCGCCTACGCTTCGGAGCAGCATGAATCTCAAGCGCAGCTGAAGACGGCCCGCTTGGAGCAGCTCGACTGGCGATTGTTCGACCTGCGTGTGAAGCAGTGCGAAGCCATCAGCAAAGGTGAAAGCCCGCGCGTCTTTACATGGCAGCTCGATCAACTGACGCGCGTGTATTTGGAACTATCTGGAAGGCTGCCACAGCTGCCGAGCTGTGAACAGATTGGTTGATTGGCAACGAGAGGAGATGAGTATGAAACCGTGGTATCAATCGCTCACCATGAAGGCGCTGATTGTAAGCGCTCTTACGCACCTGCTTGTGGTGTTAGGTGTAGCAGACGACATCGCCAGCAAGTCCGTGACGGACTTCGTTGAAGGCGCGCTACCGTTCGTAGGCTTGATATCGGATGCGATAGCCGCCTACGGTCGAGCGCGGGCGAAGGCGCCACTGGCAGCGTCTAAGACCGATGCAGCAAGATCGCTAGTCGTTCTGGCCATGCTGGCGCCAGTGCTCGCGGTGCTGATGACAGGCTGCACAGGTACGCAGGCTGCGTATAAGGAGGCGCAGGGCGTTGACGAGCAAGCCTACGTGGCAGTGGAACACTACGCTTCACTGCTGCGCGAGGCCAACGAGTTGAAGGGTAAGGCCACCACTCCAGGCCAAGCGATAGTGGCGATGCAGACAGCAGCCGCAAAGGCGCAGCCGGTGGTCATGCGCGTGAAGGATCTTCGCGATGCATATGCCAAGGTGCGTAATGCGGAGAACGAGGCGCAGCTGCAGGAGGCGGTCGATGAAGCGATCTTGCTCATCGCCGACCTTGTGCGTTCGGTCAATCAAGCGAGAGGTGAAGTGCAATGAACAGTGTTACGCTTGCAATCATAGGGCTGCGTGCAGCGGCTCTGTCGCTTGCCATCGCTGGCGACACGAAGTCATCGGACAGGCTATACCTGCTAGCCGATCTGGTGGAGTCCGGTCGTGCGACCGACGCGCATATGCAGCTGGTCGCAGACAAGCTCAAGTCACGCGAGCTTACAGAGGCGGACTGGGACGATGTGATGGTGCGCATCGAAGAGGACTTCGCCAAGCTCCAAGGGTGATGATCGAACGATCACGTTCGTTCTTGTCGAGTTTCTTCCGGACGTGATCCCTCTGAGCGGAGGTCTTCGGGCCTCCGCTCCTTTTGATTTCGCACTGTTAGCAGCGCTTGTGCGGTTGGTACCAAGGTACCAAGGTACCAAGGCCGGGCGGGCTATTTAACATAACGTGGCACCGCGCCAGCCCGTATATGGGGCTGCTGGCGCAGCGCCGGCCGGGGCTGCTGGTAGTGGGCGGGTTAGCGCGGCAGCTGCCGGGCCGGGGGCACGCTTTAGGCAGGCCAGGGCGCGCAGGCCAGGGCAGGGCTGGTAGCTGGCGGGCGGCAAGGCAAGGGTAGGGCACCCCTACCAGGGCGGCAGGGGTGCGGTGCGCCGGGCGTGGCGCTAGGGCAGGCAGGGCAGGGCAGCAGGGCTTAGGCGCTTGGGCACCACTGATCTAGGTCTCGGTCGATATCGGTAAGCGGAGGACATCCACCGTTCGGATGAACAGGACAATCATCAGCACCATGGGTGCAGCTCTTTCGTCTGATCACGCCATCACGAAGCGAGTCAGCATCGAGATCCTTCTTAAATATCGGGCCGTGCTCATCGTGACCGAGAGCGCTCGGTTGTCGCTTGGCATTCTCTTCAGCAGGCAGCACTGGAGTCGGTGCGCCGCGTTCGGCCGACTGCCTATGCGTCATGCCGTCGTCTTCTACGAGCTTGAACGGATAGGACCCAGTCAAGTCCTTGATAGGATCGTCCCCCTTCGCTTGCGCACGGTAGGCTGCGGCCTGCTCTTCCTGCTGCTCGATGCCTTCCAGTTCCAGAATCGCGCGCTCAAGTATCACGCGTGTCAGCAAGCCGTCGGAGCGCGCGTCTTCAATCTCGACATACTTCTGCAGGTAGTGCTGCGCCTTCTTCAAATCTTCGACGCCGTTCTTATCGCGCCATCGCATCACATACTTCGTGATGTTGCCTTGGAAGTAGTCGAGATTGAACATCGCCACAACATCCCAATGCTGTAGCACCCCCATCTTCTTGTAGTGATTGCCGCCGACCTGTCGCTCGTTGGCGACTAGAGACATCTCATGCTGCTTCTGTTTCATGTGCTCTCCTACTTCTGACGTCGACGTTCCAACCAACGGATGCAGGCTGTCGACCAATCCTCTGCCTCGCAGCGCTCTTGCAGATGGGCTTGTGCAGCGTCGATCTTAGTGTTCTTGTCGACTACCTCATCGTCGTTCTTATACAGTCGCCACGCCGTCATCATAGGCACCGCCACGCTGTGGAAGAACGGCATGATGCGCCCGCCATAGGTGCCTAACCTGTCGTTGAGGAAGTAGTGGTTCTGTGCCAGCCACTCTCCCCATCGTGGGGCGCTTTCATCAGTCGGCATGAGTGGAACAAGATTGAATCTGGACCGTCCGAACTGATCTGCATACGGATCACCATGGCCAACGTCTTCCGCATAAGAAGCGCTGCACTTGAGCCAAGTGTTCTGGCTGGTGTAGACGTGGAAGCTATCGCTGACCTGACGATAGCATCCGACTTCGACACCCACGGCGCACGCTACGAACTCTTGTAACATGCTGAACTGAACAGCGTTGGCGCCGTAGGCTCCCCACATGGCGTCGTTGCTGCGATTCATGACGGTCATGTCCAACACGCCGTCGCGCAACTTGAACGCGACCAAGTCGTTGCAGGGGATATCCTTGCTCTCACGGTTCAAATCCTTGACTGGATCCCACAGGCACAGCACAGCACGACGCGTATCCGGATCTCGCCGTAGTAGCTCTACGATCTCAACGACCTGATCTACCGTCTCCATGCCCACGATGGCGCGCTCCTCGGGGTGGAAGGAGTAGTTGATTTCCGTACCGAATATCGCGGTCTTGAAGTGTCGTCGCAGTCTGTAGCCGTACGGCGCATTGAACGTCTTGCCATCGTCGCTGAACGTGCTGATGTTCGAGTTGAACTGGTTCAGAAACGCCACGTCGTCTCGCCCGTCCATGATCCACAACGCCTCCATGAAGTGGAAGAACGGATTGGCGTCGCGCACCGGATTGAACAGCACGCGCTCTTTTGGACAAGCGTACTCTGTAACGAACACTCCCCGGTACTCCAGCGTTTCCATGCCGCGCGGAGAGATGGTGCGCCATAGCTGCGGTATCTGCGCGAGGCCCATCAGATGGTTGAACGCCTCGTTCACATTACGAACCGAAGCGATATGCACGTTGCCTATACGCTGACTGCGCGTGGCACCAGAGCCGTGCCCGTGTATGAAGTTGGTCATATGGAAATTCCTCAGTAGTCGAATCGGTTAGCGATGCGGGCTATGTGCTTCGCCAACGGTCTGTCTTCCTTCTCCATCATGGCGTAGGTAATGACGTTGGCCTTGTAGATTCCGCTGCTCTTGTTGGTAGGTGGCAGCTCGGGCATCGGCAGCTTTCGATCCTGCCCAAGCATGGACATGAGTGTCGGCCACTTCTTCGGCACGTCCTCTAGACGAATGGTCATGTCGCAGTTGCCTAGCACTCGCGACCAGATTCCATACGCCATGTGCATGGTCTTGCAAAGTCGCGAGACTGTCGTATCGGTGTAGATCTCCTTCATGTATGCTCGATTGTCTACGGCGTACCAGTGATCGGTCATCGACATGACGCGACTCATTGAGCCGATGACTTTCAAGGGGTCGCGAATTAGGTGCACGACGTAGTCGAATCTGAAATCACTTCGCCGCTCGCCCACGTGAATCACACGGCCCACAGGCCGGTGGCTCACGTGGTACGGATGCCAGTTGCTGTCTGCGAAGAAGTACCAGCTGACCGTACCGTGCTGGCCGCAGTGCTCGTGCGGGCAATCGATGTCGGCCTTCTCAAATGTCTTCGCCAGCCAAGTTGTTCCACTGCGCCCGTTCCCAGTGACGAGCAGTGGAAGTCTGAATCTGTGAGCATCCAGCTTGCTCACACCGTATAGCGGGGTTC